>JAABUX010000375.1_pt1 | contig 76777 bp, 71 predicted proteins | sample 5561851 | NCBI WGS metagenome assembly JAABUX01 (sample SAMN10711883, study PRJNA513361) | rock metagenome | isolation source: Antarctica rocks | place: Antarctica: Victoria Land, Richard Nunatak red sandstone | collected 2016-01-03
CTGCCGCAACAGATTTACCACCTGCTCAGGTTGGTACTTCTTGCCTCGTCCCATATGCTCTCCTTGTCCAGTGTCTCTCTTCTCCACTGGCACATTTCAAGCCGGGCACTCCATCAGGACGGGGTGCGAATCACCATAGCTGACAATGGCGATGGCATGAGTGCGGAAGTGAAGGCCCACTTGTTTGAAGCCTTTCAATCAACAAAGGGTCTGAATGGAAGCGGATTGGGATTATGGATTAGCAAAGGAATCATCGAAAAGCATTCCGGCTCGATTCAGTTTCGCTCTGCCACGACACCAGGGAGGAGCGGGACCGTGTTCTCGATTTTCATTCCACTGTCCAATGGTAGAAGTATCGACAGAGCCTCCCAGTAGCCCTAAACCTGAGAGGTCGTTTCTGATGTTTTCAGCTTCGGAACATTTCGCTCACTGTCGAGAGAACGCGTGCGGGCCGTGTTGCTTTTGGCAACCTCGGTTTTGCCCTTGCTCGAACCAATCGCACATTGTGAAGCCCCGTTGAGAGCGCACTTCTAGTCTAGTGGGTAGGTGATGCAGAAATAGTCTCGGACCATCTCTGCTGAACTTCCAGGCGCGGGCTCAAACGCAGAGCGTTCACCTCCCACCTGCACAGTCCGATGATTGCAATTGAGCACGAATTCAGCCGGTAACGCATCAGTGGGTTGATTGTCACCGTCGGTAGGCTTCACCCATACCCTTATGTTTGCCGCATCGTGAGCGTCAAGTGTTTGCACATCAACGGCGAGTTTTTGTAGACCTGGAGGCGTCCGCCATCTGTCGTTATTCTCGTGCTCTGCGAACCGCTGAGACCGCACGTAATCTGTGTGCGCCGCTGCGAAGCTCTTGAGAGCGAGCAAAACATCAGCGCGTTTCAAGTACGCCTCTGGCAACAATCCCGTAAGAGAGGGGTGCATACCTTCAGGCTTGCTGACTACCTGATCGAAGGTTTCGTTCGAGAAGTTGGGATAGTACATCCGATGCAACTTATCTTTGAGCTTCGCGTCATCGACTGTGGCGTACTCGGGGTAAAGCTTGCGGAAAAAATCGAGATTAATGGACATCATGATGTCGTGCAGTCTGTAACCAATCAGCCAATTGTAGTCCGCGACAGCCTTCTTGTAGCTTCCGAGCTTCGTGTAGAGATCCGCTCTGTTGTCTAACGAATAGGTGAGAGCCTGGGCATCTCCGCTCTTCATTTTGAGATTGATCGCATGCGTGTAGTCAGCAATCGCGCCGTCTTTATCGTAGGTCTCTTGTTTTGCGAGTCCACGATCATTCCAGAGTGCTGCATCGTTAGAAGTGAGCACGATTGCATGGTCAAAATCGCTCACCGCCGAGGAGTATTCCTTTTGCTCCAGGAAGGCTTCAGCACGATCCACGAATGCCTTCTCGATGCGTGGGTTTAGCTGAAGCGCTTTGGAATACAGCTCTATGATGTGCCGGTTGTGCGCGGCTCGCTCAGTATCAGAGAAGGCCAGTGATTTGTATGCGACGATCTTTTGCGCCCCGACAGCGGCGTAGAAGTACGCCGGTGCAAAGGAGGAGTTCGCTTGCGCGGTATCGGACACGTAACGCTCCGTGAGAGCCTTCGCCTCATCATCTAGTGGAGCAAAGGCGGAAACGAACATGCCCCGGAAAACCTGCGACTCTGGAGCACTACGAGTACGCTGAAGCCACTGGGCAATGTCTGTTACGGTCCACCCGCAAGGCGAGTTGGGCTTGTCGCCGAGTTTTACACGACCATCCGTGAGGTAGCTGATGTCTGGGCTGTATACGTCAATGATGGTGTGAAGGTCTCGCTCCGCAGTCTGATTGTCGTTAGCCAGGAAAGCGAGCTTGGCATGTGTGGCAAGCATCTCGGAACGATCAGCTTGAGGATCGTCAGAGATTATCCGGCGTAGACCAGAAAGAGCTTTTTCAACGTCCCCTTTAGCGCCCTGAAGATCACCAGTTGAGCACCGCAAAGTCGCTCTGATCAGGTAGGTGTCCCCGATCTGCGGGTACTTGACGATATAAGCGTCCAAAGCTGGCAGGGAAGCCGCTTCGTTGCCTTTTTTGATGTTCTCGAATGCTTTCAAAAGAGAGTCCGCCTCTTCGGTGTGTACGAACTTTCTTCTGCCGGGATGAGGAGTTCTGGGGGTTCCTGCACCCCCTCGATGCGCACTACATCGGGCTGGGAGGTCTCTTGCGTAACAGGCTTTTTGCAGGACGAAAGCGGCATAAGGAGACCGGCCACAAAGAGAGAGGAAATGAATGGTCGGCGTGAGGTGTGCATGAGTGATTCAGCTTATCGTAGCGTCTTTATGGGCAGAGCGGGAATATCTTTAGCAAGGTTGCAAAGCTGTGTCTCAGGATGTGTACGTGACGTTTTCGACGGAGGCGCCACAAAAGTGTCAACCTGCTTCAGTTGTCACACGAGTGGCTAGCCTTCAGAAGCGGTCAAAGCACCATTTTGGGCTCTGTTGCATTAACTTAATCTGTCCAGCCTCGGATGGAGCAAGGCGGTAGGACGGGGCATGTCGAGCGACCTCTTGGCGCGTGGACGAGACGTACGTGAAGGTTGCCGGCCGGTGGAAGTACCTGTTTCGCGCCGTCGACAAGCATGGCCGGCTCATCGACTTCCTGCTGGCCGATCGGCGTAACACTCGGGCGGCTCATCGTTTCCTGGGCAAGCGCTCACGACCATGCGTCACTGGCCACCAGCTTCAATCATTACAGATCAACTCGGCTCTTACCCCAAAGCGATCCGTCGGCTGCAGCGAGAAGGTAAGCTGTCCGACGACGCGAAACATAGGATCTGCAAATACCTGAACAACATCATCGAAACCGACCATGGCGCGCTCAAGCAAGTCGTCCGATCTATCCGAGGCTTTCAGACGACGAGGACCGCGGCCGCCACGATCAAGGGTTTTGAGGGATGCGCATGATCCGCCGCGGGCACTGCCTCACCTGTAAACCGCACGTCAAGGACGAGATCCGTTTCGTCAACAAGCTCTTCGACATCTTCGCCGTCGCAGCCTGATGGAAAAGAGCAGCGACATCAAGCGCGGCCAAAGAAGTTAATGCAACAGAGCCATAATATTTTCCAGACGTTTCTGTTCAACTTCCGCTGCAATGGCCACGCCCATGAGGCGCCCCTGGTCAAGGTTTTTGTAGAACAGCTCGCAGACTACGATTCTTCTGTTGCTGCGGACGCTTACAAGCGGGCTTAGTTCGGCAGGGAGAGTGCCCTTTCAGGCATGCTGGACGGCCTGGGCTTTGCTGCTTTTGACGTCTAAGGAGTAACAGCAGTCCTGCAAGATCATCGCGACGCAGACCGCAGGCTTGCCGTGACACTAGATCAACTGCAAGCGGCGGGATTTCAAGATATTGCGTGAGCCGTTAGAATGGATGGTGACGACGGTCAGACGGCCCTCCCGATGCTCCAGCAACTGATAGACCAATCGGACACCAGCCGATCACAATGCGCCAAAAAGGCACTTTGAATGTATCTGATTGCCGGGAAGAGCGTTTTGATTGGTTAGGCATCGGGGCGGTTCTCTCTAATCATCCACCTACTCAAGTCGAAAAGAGGAGATATAAATGTCAGAGCATCATGACGCACTGAAAGCGCACGAGCCCCACGCAATCCATGAAGAACATACCAAAGGACCACATGATTTGAAAGAGATCAATCCGAAAATGTCATCCGACATCGCCTACTGGTCCAAAGAGTTTGGCGTCACCGGCGACCAACTTCACGAAGCTATTCGCAGTCACGGAACCCATGTGGAGAAAGTACGGGCTGCTCTCCACCCGAAGGCTATCTGAAATCATCAAGTTGGCTCAAAAAGATCAAGTTCCATCCTCTTGACGCCCCCATACCAGTTTCGGCTAAGTAGGAAGCTGCTAATGGGATGTTCTACGCATTGGATTTCTCGTGAGCGCTTCATCGGGGGTCGAATTCTGAATAATTTCGGAATTTGGCGCGATGCATTCCGGTCGCGGGCCGCAACTCGGATGGCCGTTCCGGACTCCTATGGGGTATGACAAAGCCTACTGAAGGTATCCATCCAGTTGATCCGGCCATTCGATCCGGCGCGGCGCATGTGGAAAAGACAGAGCACCATGAGGCTGGGCTGACTGTGCCGGGGGAGGCGTCGACGGAGAACCGGGCGCTGGAGGACCGGGTAGACGAGCCGATGCTCAAGACGGAGCTGGCGGACCTGACGCTAAGCATGTTTACGCAGGGAGCTGCGACGCGGGTGCGGGTGGGAAACCCACATAACTCGTCGGAGTTGTACGAGTATGCGTTTGAATCGGCGGATGAGGCGAACACGGCGATGCTTGATGCAGGGATTCTGCGCAGGGACCAGGTGGAGGATGTGAATGCGCCGGCAGGGACCGGGATTGCGTTGAGCGGGATTACTGTGGAACAGTTGGAGGGGGCAGGATTGAAGCGGCGCGGGGCTTCAACGCTTTAACGATGCTCTGATTAAGGCTCGACGATGCCGCGTCTGATCGGGAACGCCCAAATCCTCTGGCTGAAGAGACATAGCAGCATCTTGTATGCTTTCGCCTCATGGTTACACCTTGAGAATGCCTTCATTACCATTAACGTCACCCGGACGCCTGAGTTCGCCACCAGTGTCAACATCGCTGTCATCAAGGGCAATTTGGCTTACCCAGAATTGCAGCGCCGTTTGTTCGTGCCCTCGTGGGTGTTGCTCCCGCCACAGCACAAGCAGGAGCGGCGGCATAATAGCGATAACCGCCTTGGTGCGATGCACTCTTGCATGGCAGCGAGGACAAAGGGAAATCATCAGGCTGAGGACAGACTTCCCCGGTACCCGGTGATGCACGATGATCTCGCGTTTTCCGCGGCCCGGTGCGTCGCATACCCGACACGCCCTGGTACTTGCGGTCATCGGGCTGGTGGAAACGCTCTTCACGCTCAACCTCATCGATGAGATTACTGATACCGGTGGGCGACCGAATCGCGAGTCCATGGCCCAAGGCGCGGGCAACTTTATCGGGGCGCTCTTCGGAGGAATGGGAGGCTGCGCCATGATCGGTCAGAGCATCCTCAATCTGAACGCAGGAGGCCGACGCAGGCTCTCGGGCATCGCTGCCTGAAGCTTCCTGTTGTACCTTCATCCTCATCGGTTCGAAGCTGATCGAGAGGATTTCGCGCGCAGCTCTGGCGGGTGTCATCTTCGTGGTGGCGGCTGAGACCTTCAATTGGAAGAGCCGTCTTCGCTTCAGCCACCCAGTTCACGCGATTCTTCACTCCAAGGAAGACCCGGCAGAGGTCTATCTCAAGTTCGATCATGCGCGCATCATGGACTCCTCCGCGCTCGAAGCCATCGAGGCGTTGGCTGGGCGCTACCGGAATCTAGGGAAGGTTCTTCATGTGAGGAGCATGAGCGAAAACTGCGATATGTTGTTACGCCGGAAAGACGGAAACGTTACGTTGAGCCCTCTCGAGGAACTCGAAACAGCTTGAGTTGCGGTACTCTTCCATATCAACGAGCGTGACGGTCGGGGACAGCGTCTCAGTGGCAGCCGTGAACTCACCCTTTTCACCTTATGAGGATGGCTTGGTGGAAATACGCCCCGAGTACAACGCTCCTTCACTTATTTCGCCTCTCACGGGCAGGAGGGCTCCCGATGCTCACTCATTTGCCAGTCCTGATGCTCGTATTGATCTTCATCGCTGGAGCCGGGATCGTCTGGGCGGCTGGTGTATGGCTTTCCGATACGACGGACGTCATTTCCAGTCGCTTCCATCTAGGGCAGGCGCTCGGCGGCATCATCCTGTTGGCAATTGGGACCAACCTTCCTGAACTGGCCACCACCGCGAGTGCAGCGCTCCGGCACAACATGGGCATCGCGATCGGGAATCTTCTCGGCGGCATCGCCGTTCAAACCGTGGTGCTGGTGGCTCTGGACGCGGTCGGGAAGGGAAAGCGGCCCCTTACCTACAGGGCGGCTTCCTTGACGCTAGTGCTTGAAGCCGCACTAGTCACCATGGTTCTGACGCTCTCGATCCTTGGTACGCGACTTCCGGCGCGCTTGGTGTTCTGGCGCATCACCCCGCAGAACCTGTTGATTGTGATCGCGTGGCTCGCCGGAATCTGGATTCTGAAGGTAGCCCCAAACCTCATGAGCTGGACCGTAAAACAGCAGGATGGTGCGACGAAGCCGCAGGGGCACTCACAATCCACCAAAGACAAATCCGCTGGAAGCACGGCTACGGTACTCGGGAAGTTCGCCGTTGCATGTCTTGCCACGCTTGGTGCCGGCATTGCGCTGGAAGAGAGCGGCGATGCCTTGGCAGGACACATCGGGATGAGTGGAGTCCTGTTCGGCGCGACAGTGCTGGCCGCCTCAACATCGATCCCTGAACTTGCCACGGGAATTACCTCCATCAGGATGGGAGACGAACAGCTCGCCATCTCCGACATCTTCGGCGGTAACGCCTTTCTTCCGGTCCTGTTTCTTCTTGCGAGCCTGCTCTCAGGGGAATCCGTACTGCCGCATGCGCAGAATACAGACGTCTATCTGGCCGCTCTGGGCATTGCTGTCACGGCCATCTACATCTTCGGGCTAATCCTGCGACCGACGAAGCGGTATGCCCGTCTTGGACTCGATTCATGGATGGTCCTGCTGACCTATCTGATGGGCGTCGGAGGCCTGATTTTCGTCAAGAATGGCCAATGATCCTGTGGTAGCCGTGTAAGTACGCCAGGGGATTAGAAAAGCCTCTCACGACAGGTTGAGATCATCCTGCTTTGCGTTCGCTGGTATTGCAAGTACGGGATCTCGTACCGAGATCTGCAGGAGATGATGCAGGAACGCGGAGTGGAAGTGAATCCTTCCACGATCATGCGCTGGGTACATCGCTTTGCGCCTGAGCTGGAGAAGCGGGTGCGCTGGTATCAAGGCTACCGAGCCGGCTCTTGGCGCGTGGACGAGACGTAGGTGAAGGTGGGTGGTCGGTGGAAGTACCTGTTCCGTGCCGTGGACAAGCATGGCCGCTTGATCGATTTCATGTTGGCGGATCGCCGCAACACCCGGGCAGCTCATCGTTTTTTGGGACATCTTCTCTGTCGCGGCCTGATGGAACATAGCAGCAAGCCAAGCTGCGGCCCGAAAAGTTAATGCAACAGCGCCTATCGATGCGTCACATGTGTTGCTTTGCTGGAGAAAAGACTGCTCTGCGGCGACGCCCTCATGTTCTCAGAAGCGCTAATTTCTGAGAAGACGCAAGCGGGGATCCGGTCGCAAGGTGGTTACCGCACGACTGCAAGGGCTATGGCTGAGCGGTCGAGCGAAGGATGATTTCCCCGATATTTATCTCACCAGGCTGTTCTATCGCATAGGCAACCGCCAGTGCCACGGCTCTAGGTGACATAGCAAACTTCTCTCCGGCTTTCTTCATTTGGTCTCTCAACTCTGGGCTTTTTACATGTTCGCTGAACGCGGTGTCTGTGAAACCGGGTGAAATCACGCTCACGCGAAGCTTCCCCGCTAGTTCCTGTCGGAGACCGTCGGATATCGCGAGTACAGCAGCTTTCGTGGCCGAGTACACCACCTGGTTGGGAGTTGTCTTGCGAGCTGCTGTAGAAGCTGTGTGTATGAACTGCTCTGAGCCCTGTTTCCGGAAAAGCGGTAATGCTGCGGCTATACCGAATAGAACACCCTTGATGTTTACGTCCACCATCTGTTCCCAATCATCAACTGCGAGATCGTCCAAGGGACCGATGGGCATAGCTCCCGCATTGCTAAACAGAACGTCAAGCCGTCCGTATTTATCCTGAGCCAGCTTCACCAACTCGTAAAGATCATCGCGCTTGCTGACGTCTGTCTGCCTGTAACTTGCGTGGCCCCCATCAGCGGTGATCTTTGCGGTCAGCTTTCGCAGTCCCTCCTCGCGCCTTGCGCCGAGCACGACTTTAGCGCCATGCTTTGCCAGGTGCAGCGCCGTAGCTTCACCAATACCGCTGCTGGCTCCCGTAATCGCGATGACCTTGCCTTCAATCATTTAATTTCCACGCTTTGGATGCTTTTCGGGCTTGGTGGTTGCAGCCCCTCAACGAACCTCCAGATGCCCTTCACAAGGCGTAAGATACAATTATATAAGTATTTTTGTCTTATCGGCGACGCCCTCATGACATCGGGCCATGATTAGAAAGGGTTGGCTTCTTTGTTGCCGACGTTCTTGGGAGGCTTCCACTAGACTCTAATGGAGTCGATGCCCTGGCTTGGCTTCACCTCTCATACATTTCCGGCGACCAGCTTGACGGTCTTACCACCGTCGAGAATTACCTCAAGCTCACCTGCGATGCCCAGGCAGTAGTCGATTAAGTCTGAGTGCTTCAGAGAGGATGCGAAGTCCGGTTGGAGCCCAGCAGTTGTTCTATGAAGCGTTTGGCGGTACAAAGAATCCGGTGATGCTCGCAATCAGGCCGGAGGGAGCGAACCGAACGAAGTCGAAGCCTTGATTTGCAGCGGTTCCGTCCTTTTTGATCAGCTGCCAGTTAACCAAGGCGACCTCATGATGCGGCAGCATACTTCGTAGGGCAAAGCTGCCGCCCGGCTGGCGCTGCTGAAAGGCTTCAAGATTATGGATTACCTCTTGCTGCCCGTGACACTCAATCCGTGGATCTACGTAGGAGAAATCCGGTGTGAGACTGTCCTGAAGCAGTTGCTTCCGTTCGGCGTCGCTGACTGGCGACCATGCTTTCCCGTAAAGTTCCCACTTGGCGCGCATTTCTTCGGGACTCATCGTACGTTTCCTTTCTGGTGCGGCAAAGAGGCTAGTAAGTATTGAAAGCACCTGTGTGCAGTTGTGGGTGGGCCAGGCGAGCAAGGCGCCTCCTGCAAACCGCAAAAGGTCGCGACGGGGCACGACAGAAGGTGAAGAGGTGTAGATCGGCCTCAACCCAATGCCTGCTTGTGCATTGCGATGAATCGCCAGTTCTCTACTCCGGCACGGCGGTGTGGTGCCGCGTCACGCTCGTATTCCGGGCTTTCGACAACTGTTCGAAATGCGGCGAGGTTGCCGTACTCCACGAGCACGACATCGTCCCATGACTCGTCGACGGGTCCCACGAGCGTCGCAAGCACAGAGCCAAGAAACACCGGCTTGAACGCTTTGTCGTTGCCGGAGAGCGCCGCGACTTTCGCGAACGCCGGAACATAGCGGCCGTAGTAAGCTTCACGTCCCGTGCAAGGACCGAAGTCGGTACGATCGCCGTAATCCGCCTGTTCCTTATAGCGGACGAGGTTGAGCATGACGAAGGGCTCGTTTTCCAGTATTGCGGACGCAGCAGCGGCGATGCCTTCTTTGGTTAGTTCCGTAGTTTTCATTGTTAGAGCTCCATTTCATTGGTTTGGCCGGATAAGCATGATGAACCGTTTCATTGAGGATTTACGCCGCCCAGTGCTCTTCCAGAGCCGCCGCCACTTCACTCGGCCTTTGCAGGGGAAACCAATGACCGGCATCGAGTTTGAGGATGCGGCTTGCCTTTGTATCGCGTCCGAGTTGGTCGGCAAAGAGGACAGGGCAGCCTTGATCCGCTAGCCCCCACAGAACAAGACCAGGAGAGGTAACGTTTGAGAGAGACCGCTCTGCCACTCGCTCCCGACATGGACTGCGGACCGGTACAGCCGAAGAATGCAGTTCAACATCTGCTGGTCTATGCAGGGCACGGTCTCTGCTGCAAAGGCGGCTGGTAAACCGAGCTGTTCCAACTGGCCGCCAAATTGTGTGGCATTAAACTCCGCCACCCACTTTTCTCCCGCGCCGGGTGTCTGCAGCAGTTTTGCAAGCGGATGCCACTCGTACTCTTCGCTGACCGGTCCTCCGCCGGCTGCCCAGGTTCTCACGAGATCGGGCCGCAGTGAAGCCACGCGAGCGACGAGGATGCATCCCCAGTCATGACCGATCAAATCGACCGGCCCAGACTGCAGTTCCAGTTGAGCAATGATCCAATCGACATACTCTTCTTTCGTCGCTGAGAAGCCGTCGGGAAGGGCACTGTCAAAACCGGGTAGAGCAAGGGCGACCACATCGGTTCGAGACAGTTTTTGAAGCGTTGGGTCCCAAACACGATACGTATCTGGAACCCCATGAATGAATACAGCAGGCACTGTGTACTCCCTTTCTGGTCCTTACGTGAAGTCAACGCTGGAATTTCAAACCGGTCCTTCCGGCCCGCCGCGAACACTCCTAGAAGAAGCCACTCGTCTGTACTAACCGTCCCTCCGCGTTGAAGTGGGCAAAACTCCAACCTGGCGTGAGCACGGAACCTGCCGCGTCGCACATCGTCCAACTAAAAAGACCTTGAGCGTGGTGACAGATCAGCTTTTCATTGTTGAAGTAAGCGCCTGGATACCGCTGTTGAGAGCGCTCCATGCGGTAGATCAGCTCGCTATGCCCGCGGCAGTCGCTGGTTGGATCGGTGTAAACGCAATTCTCGGAAACGCTGCCGCTCAGCAGCGTTTCCCGCTTTGCAGGGCTGACGCTCGACCACGCCTTGAGGTAGGCAGTCCAGGTGTCAAGATATGCTTGGTTGTCCATAGCCATGCTCCTCAGTCGCTATCACCTGTACGCAAAGCGCACCAATCGCGCTCTTTCCAGAAATGACTATAAATCACACAGACGTTGTATGTATACTGACAATAAGCAGTCAAGATGTCAAGATGTCAAGATGGAGAGGCTAAATTGGCTCTAAAGCAGACTGAAGCCGAAACGGCCTCTAGAAGAGACCGCATTCTTGCGGCGGCGACAGAAGTGTTCCTGCGGTATGGTCACGCGCGCACGACAATGAATGATGTCGCGTCGGAAGCTGGCATCTCCAGGCCGGCGCTTTACCTAGTTTTCCAACGCAAGGAGGACATCTTTGCAGCGGTGATCGACCGCCTCATTGAAGACGAGCTGAGAAGGTATCGAGAAGCCTTTTCAAGGCTGCGGAGTTTGGACAAGAAACTTCACTTCTGCTGTGAGCAGTGGGCAGGGCACGGATATGATCTGACGAAAGCGCATCCCGACGCTCGGGATGTTTTCAACCTGGCATTCCCCCCCGTCAAGCAGATGTATTCAACGCTGGAGGCTTTTCTGGCCGACCTTCTTCGAGACGCGGTCTCCGCTTCAAAGCTGAAAACCACTCCCGAAGAACTCGCACGCGTACTGATCTTCGGAATGCGTGGTTTCAAGGACATCGCAGAGGATGGCGACCACATGCGACGCCTCATAGCGTTGCAGGTCAACTTAGTTCTGCGTGCGGTTACTGCGAATTGAAGCAGAATCCTGTGGCACTAGCGGTTGAAAAGCAGAACTTCTAAACACCTGGATCTGGAGCTCCTATGCAGCTTAGCTCTCGCATATCTGCCCCGACCTAAGCCGGATAGTCGGTCGAACCCGACAACTCCCGCCATCGGTTCATCTCTTGACCATCACGTTCAATTTGCGATTCCAACTCGCCCACAGCCAGACGCCCCTGCCGGAAAGCTGTACGCGACGCTAGTTGCAACCAAACGTGGTTTCGCCACAGCACTGCACTCTGGAAGCCCCGCTTTCGAGCGGCTGCGCGCGCACTCCGAGCGGCGACTTCGGCCCGCGTTTTGGATGCTATTTGATGTTGCAGCGGTCACCGGCCAGGTCCGCCCTGATGTCGATGCGGATGATCTCCTGATAGTGGTCGCAAACCTGTGCGTGTCGTCCCACAATGGCGGACCTGGCCATGCGGAGCGCATGTATAGCTGCTTGTCGATGGACTCCGCTACAGTACTGGCCGGGGCCGTAAAGGTGCCCGTCAAACATGACTGCCGCAGCTTGTATTCACCGAACGGCCGTTTCAGGAGAGCATTCAAGCGGCTTAACTTCTGATATGTGGTACGGCACCTCAAGAAAATACTAAACTTAGCAATTACCGTGACGCACCAGTTTCAGCGGGTTCCCCTTCGCTTTGATCGAGACCGCAGCGATAACGGTCAAAAGCGGCGAGGCACGCCGAGGAGCCCGGCGTCATGACGGGTAGAAATCATCTTTTGTTCTCCTTGGGAAAGTGAGGACGGAGAGCGGCGGCAAGGATGCGGTCTAGCATCCGGTCAGGAATAATTGCGAACAGAGGCAGCAGTGCGGCTTCGCGGCCAATGGTGTAGCGCGTACGTGGCCGCTTGCTGGTGATCGCGTCCGCGATGACTCGGCCTGCCTCCTCGGCAGGCACTCCCTTAGGGGTAGCCGCCTGGGCTTGCGAAATGATTGCGTGCATAAGTGTGGCGTAGCGACCACGCTGCTCTGTGGTCATCCCGCTTATGATGCGCTCTCCAGTGGCAGCAACTCGTCCGAGCATATCGGTCAAGACGGCACCTGGTTCGACCACAATGACGTTCACTCCAAGCGGCTCGACCTCTCGGCGCAGCGAATCGCTGACCGCTTCGAGCGCGAACTTCGCGCTCGCGTAGGGACCATAGGTGGCCATCGCTACCTTGCCGCCCACGGAGCTGATATTGACCACGCGACCCTTGCTGCGTATCAAAGCCGGCAGGAGTGCCTGGATAATGGCGATGTGACCGAAGAAGTTTACCTCGAACAGGCGTCGCCACTCGTCCATTGCGAAGGCCTCGACCGGCGCGTTGACTCCAATGCCGGCGTTGTTCACCACCGCCCGCACTGCCCGGCCCTGCGGGTCCTCGTACACTCGAGCAGCCAGCGCGCGGATGTGGTCCGGATTGGTGATGTCTAGAATGAGCGGCTCAATGCCCTGCTTCCGGATTGAGTCGGCGTCCTGATCGCGTCGGACGCCCGCGAGGACATGGAACCCTCGCTGAGCCAGTTCGCGCGCTGTAGCCGCGCCGATGCCGCTCGACGCACCAGTCACGATGGCAATCTCCTGGATTTCAGGTGATGGTGTCATGACTTCAATCCTTTCTTTGTAGAGCGGGGAGGAGCGAAGCGCGCTGTGAGCAGCTTGATCCGCTCTTCGAGCACCTCCATCGAGGGCTTGTCCACGAACAATCCATCCAACGCGAGGAGGAAGACCTCTGCGCTAGCTTCGTCGCCCAGGATGGCGGCGACACATTCATGCACGACCTTGCGGTAGAGCGCCTCACTCTCGGGGTCGATCAGCTCACAGGTCTCCAGGAACTCGCTCCCCATGGGGGTTCCGACCATTTCGGCCCAGGGCTCGAGCGCCATCAACCGGCACACGCTGAACAAGCGCTTGTAGGGGCTACCAGGTCCCTTCGCCGCCTGCTTCGCAGCAGGGTGCCGGGAGACCAGCCAGTCCACGAAGACGGCCTGATAGACCTCCTCCTTGTCCTTAAAGATCCGGTAGAGCAGCGTCCGCGAGAGGTTGGCGCGTTTGGCAATGTCCTCGAATGCCGTCTTCGTAAAGCCGAAGTTCAGGAAGCACCAGCGCGCGGCAATCAATATCTTCGTGCGGCGGACGGCAGCCTCGTCATCTGTCATTACCTTCGGCACGTGTACATTATGACAACCAGTACGACGAATGTCAATATGCGCCGAACTGTGGGGCGGTGTGATCGGACTGAGCATTTTCTTTGTCAACGTAAACCTCGATGATCGTTCATGCACAAACAAGGAATGACGGCCATGTCGCTACAGCCGCACACGAACAGATGGATCGCAAACCTCCAAGCAGTGAGCGGTTTGTCCCGGAACCTCTCTTGGACAGCGATCAGGCAGCCGCAATCATGCAGATACACCCGAAAACGCTGCAGAGACTGGCACGCAAGGGAGTGATCAGGGGAGTCCACGTTGGCAAGCTGTGGCGTTTCCGCGCCACCGAGATTGAATGTTGGATCGAAGCTCAACTTGCTAGCTAGAAATGATCGACCTCTGCCCGAAGTAGCGGTAGGCTGGATGTAGTCATCCGTTACGCCTTAACGGGAGAGACATGTCAAGGCGAACACGGTATCAACAAAGAAGCATGCAACGCGAAAAGCGGCAGAGTGGGCCGGATGTTTGGATTTTCCGCTGGTGGGAACCCAACTCGGACGGTACAAACAAGCGACGTAAGGCTATCGTCGGAACGACTTCAACACTGCCGACCGAAGCAAGCGCACTCAGGGCCGCCCGCGCATTGCGCATCGATGCTAACCAACAAACCCCGCAAGCGGAAGGCGGGCCGAGCTCGATTGCAGAACTGATAGCTCACTACAGGCTCAAGGAACTGGCCGGTGAAAGTCAGGGGCGCAAGGCGTTCTCGACGCGATCCGCATACGAGTCTACCTGAAAACCTGGATCCTTCCTCGTTGGGGCGATCACAAGCTCGATCAGGTAAAACCGTCGCCGTCGAAGAGTGGCTGGACACGATCAAGCGGACCAGAGGTACAAAAGCGAAGATCAGGAACCTGATGAGCGCCATCTTTCGTCACGCGATGCGGTACGAGTGGACCGATCGAAATCCGATCAAGCTCGTGCGCCAGAGTGCGAAACGAGAGAAGGTGCCTGAGATCCTGGACTTAGCGGAATTACAACTTCTTCTCAGCAAATTGTCGGTCTGGGAACGCACCCTAGCTCTTCTAGACGCAGCAACCGGTCGTGGGGTCAGCGAACTGCTTGCACTTCGCTGGATCGATGTCGATTTCAAAGTTTTGGAGCTCAATGTCACTCGCTCGATCTGGCATCAGGTCGTAGGCGACTGCAAAACAGAAGCCTCAGCCAAGCCCGTCCCTATGGATGGCTACATGGCGGAGGACCTGCTCTGCTGGCGTCGCCAGAGCCCCTATCCGATGCCGACCGATTATGTGTTCGCGAGTCCGACGATGAAGAGGACACAGCCCTACTGGCCGGACAACCTCATGAAGCGCTACATTCGTCCGGTCGCACGCAAGGCCGGCATTTACAAGAACATCGGTTGGCACACCTTCCGCCACTCCTTCGGCACACTGTTGAAAGCAAGTGGAGAGGATGTCAAAACCGTTCAGGAGCTCTTGCGACACGCGAACAGCAGGATCACCCTGGATGTCTACACCCAGGCCGTGGACTCGCATAAGCGGGCTGCACAGAGCAAGATTGTAAGGATGATGGTTCCGAATCTGGGTGAAACAACGAAGGTAGTACACCCTCAAATTGCTCGATAGGGTCCTTATCGCACCCATATCGAACCCGGATCAGGTTGTCACTTAGGTCTCCATTCATCCGTAAGTGCCTTGAGATGAATGGCGGGGACGACGGGGGTCGAACCCGCGACCTCTGCCGTGACAGGGCAGCGCTCTAACCAACTGAGCTACGTCCCCACGTTGTACTCTTCAACAACTTGGTTATAAATTACATGGAATGAGAAAATTCGCAGTTTTCTCTCAGCCCCCTGTTTCGCTGCTTCAGACTCAACTTTAGCTCATTACTGGATGCCAAATAGATACCAAATCGAACCCTGAATCTCTCCATGCAACAACTCATCTAGTCTATCAGATGGCGATTTGGTGTCCAGGGTTCTGGGTCACCACGACCTTCTTTGGTACCGGGCCGTGCCGCTTTCGCGGGGATTGACGGAGCGTTGTTGCCGGAACCCTGAATTGCGGCAATCCCTCGCAGGTCAAACGCAGATCCTTTGGCGCGAGCGCTACCGGCTTCGCCCAGGATGACCCCTAATAGGTTTCTCTCCAGTACGATCCGTAGTGGCTCCGCTCAGGACGACGCTGGACGGTGAACTGTCTGGAGGGTGATGCCGTCCTTGGGGCGGAGGGTGACCTTGGGATCGAGGCGTAGGCTGGCGGGCGAGCTGGGCGGCGGGGTAAGGGTCCAGTCGCGGGCGATGGTGGCGAGGATGAGGACGCCTTCCATCCAGGCGAGGCCTTCGCCGATGCACTGGCGGCTGCCGGCGGCGAAGGGGAAGTAGGCGAAGCGAGGGCGGTCCGGCCTTTGGCCGGTTCCCGGAACGGGGGGTAAGCGGTCGAGGAAGCGCTCGGGCCGAAACAGGTGCGGCTCGGGCCAGAAACGCGGGTCACGGTGCAGAACCCACTGGGGGGCGAGCAGGATGGAGCCGCGGGGGACGCGGAAGCCGCGCCAGGTGTACTCCTCGGCTGCAGTGCGGGCGATGGTCCAGACGGGCGGGTAGAGGCGCATGGCTTCGGCGAAGCAGGCATGGGCGAAGGGGAGTGCGGGGTAGTCGGCGGCGGTGGCGGTGCGGGAACTGAGTGAGTGTGAGTTGAGCGCCTGTGAACCCAGGGCCTGGGAGCTGAGAGTCGGGGAGCCGAGTACGTCCGACGCTTCGGCCTGGAGGCGGGCCTGGAATTCGGGGTGCTGGGCGATGAGCCATAGGGCAAAGCTCAGGCCGTTGGCGGTGGTTTCGTTGCCGGCGAGCAGCGCGGTGACGCATTCGTCGCGGACCTGTTCGTCGCTCATGCTGCCGGTGCCGCCTTCGGTGTCCTGGCTAGCCATGAGCATCGACAGCAGGTCGCCACGGTCTTGTCCGTCGGCACGGCGCTCGGCGATAAGGCCGTAGATAAGACTGTCGAGGTCGCGGCGGGACTGGCGGATGCGATTCATGAGGGGGAGCGGGAGCCGGTAGATGAGATCAGATCTGGGGAGGAAGGCGATGGGCAAAAAGCCCATGAACGCGTCGATGGCGGAGGCAATGCTGCCGTTTACGGACGCGAGCTCGGAGTTGAACATGGTTTTACCGACGATGCGGAGGGAGAGCAGCTGCATGTCAGCGTGCAGGTCGCGGGTTGCGCCATCGCTCCAGGTCGCGGTGAGTTGCTCGGCGTAGTCGCCAATAGTGTGGCCGTAGGCGGCAATGCGGTCGCGGTGAAACGCCGGCTGGGCGAGGCGGCGCTGGCGCATGTGGTGGGGGTCTTCGCTCGAGAGCAGGCCCTGGCCCAGGACGAGTTGAGACTTCTGCATGACGATGCCGCGGTGGTGGTGGTGGGCGTCGGTGAGGAGTAGCTCTTGGACGAGGTCGGGGTGGTTGGCCTGGAAGACGTGGCGGCCGGCGGCGCGCATGTGGAAGAGATCGCCGTACTTTTGGGCGCTCTCGGTGAGGAAGGGGAGCGGGTTGAGGCGGAAGAGGTCGCCTGCGAGGGCGCGCGCAAAGAAGGTGGGGCCGTCGGGGTAGCGGCTGCCGGGCTTGTGGCGGATGACTGGTTCAGCGGGGTTCATCGGGATTCAACATGGGTGAGTGTACAGTGTCGAGCGTGGGTGTTCAGGGTGCATGGAGGGTCGGAGTTTATGGGCTCAACGATAAGAACGCCTAAGCCCTTGCGCTGGTATAGTTTGCGGCTTGCGGCCACTTCGGTGTGTGTTCGTGGATCGTGGCTGCCGGCTGGTGTGGTTCTCGCGAGGCTCGGGACGGGAGTTGCTGAGGGCGAATGTAGAACCCACGTCTCAGACGCGAGATGTGGGGCACCCGTCGTTTGGTAAGTTACCAACCCGGTCTGTTCGCTCGTTTTTCGACCACCAGCCTCACACGCTGAGGCGATTGGAGGCAGCAACTCGACCGTACCAGAGACCCGAATCCTTTATTGTGCGCTTCTGGTTGCGAAAGTCCGTATAGATCAACCCATAGCGCTCTGTATAGCCCTCCGCCCATTGAAAATTGTCGAGAAGTGTCCAGGCATGAAAAGCGCGAACCCGGGCTCCATCGGCGATCGCGCGAACCAGTTCCGCGAGCACTTCGCGATACCACTGGATGCGGCGCCCATCTGGTATGCGACCATGTTCATCGGGTCCATCGAGATACCCGCATCCACTCTCGGTGATCTCGATGATCGGGTGGTTGTACTCCCTTGAAATCTGAGTGACCAGGTCGTACATGCCACGCGGCCATACTTCGAGGCCGGCGTCGGTAAGCGGGCCCTCTGTGGGCATCGCGGCGCGGAAGCGTGTGTAAGGATCGCGCCCGCCCGGCGAATTGTTCTCAATCTCAGTACCGCTAAACTTACCGCCGCCGAGAAAATGCTCCTTGCTCGCATCCGAGACGATGCGGCGCGTGTAGTAATGAAAGCCCACCCAGTCCAGCGGCGCATGGAGTAATTTTTCATCGCCCGTCTTGAAGCCCATCAGCTCATAGGGCGGTTCTCCAACGAAAGCCTTCGGGTAACGGCCATGCATGGTCGCCTCTAGAAAGAAGACATTGTTCATGGCGTGGTACCGAGCGGCGGCTGCGCGGTCGTCGTCCGAGTCGGTCTTGGGGTATGCCGGGGCCATCTCATATGCGCTCCCGAATGTTGCCTTGGGAGAGACTGCTTTCACTGCGCGGTGCGCCTCCGCCTGGGCAAGCGCCAGTGTGTGCGCTGCTTTCAGAAAGTCGCTGAAGCTTGTTCGGCAAGGGGGCGCAGCGCCCGCGGCATACCCCATGAAGGCTATCGCCCAAGGCATGTTGAAGGGTGCCCAGACTGTGATTCGATCACCGAGATGGCTGGCGAGGATGCCGGCATAATCTGCGAAGTAGCTGGCTAAATCCCGGTTTGGCCAGCCTCCACGATCTTCGAGTGCCTGTGGAAGATCCCAGTGGTACATGGTGCACCAGGGCCGGATGCCGACCTCAAGCAGTGTGTCGACAAAGCGGCTGTAGTGGTCGAGGCCCTTCCTGTTCGGCGCGCCGGTCCCAGCAGGCTGAATACGCGGCCAGGAAATGGAAAAACGTTGGCTCTTCTGGTTGAGGCGCTTGGCCAATGCGATGTCCTGTGGATACAGGTGGTATTGGTCGCAAGCAACATCCCCTGTTACGCCTCCTCTTACTTTTCCGGGGGTATGCGCGAATTTGTCCCATATCGATTCGCCTTTGCCGTCCTCATTCCATGCGCCTTCATTCTGGTAAGAGGCTGTTGCGGTGCCCCAAAGAAAGCCGTCGGGAAAACGCGCCTTCTGTATGAAGGAATCGGGTACCGACCCGGGAACTTGCTCTGCGGAGAGTGGCGCAGCGGCGTAGCTATCGCGGCGATGCAGCACAGCGCCAGCGGCTGCGGCCAAGGAACGAGTTGCAAACTGGCGACGGTCCATGAGGAGCTCCTCTTTGCTAAGGGTTGCCGCGGAATAGGAATTACGTTAACTCCCGAGCGACAGACTACACGGAAGTTGACTGGAAGTCGCCTTTACACGGCATGCGCAAACGGACGTTTACGCAACGATTCTCAAGCGGGCCCAAAGCCCGGCAACTCGAACTGCAAAAAGGTGTTGCGATGGGAGAGGTCATTAGCAATACCTTTCCGAACCATGCTCATCGGCTACGCGCGTTTCGTTCAGGAGAGGGAACAGGCTTTGCTGCGCCCTCGCCTGTTTGGTTGGTCTCCGCTTCACGCCAGGATTGATGCGTATGAAGTAATCGACGGTTGTTGCTTGTTGGAGTTATTGGGTTGCTAGGACGGTGTAGAGGTTGGCCGTTCCGGCGGATGTACCTGGTTGCAGTACTGGTTCCGTGATGATGAGCGCATTGTTGAAGATGGTAGCGGCAGCCTGGGTGAGGGTCAGGCTGAGACCGTTGATCTGCTCAATGCCGCCTTGCGGTTTCAGAGGCAGGGTGATGCTGGACGGTACTGTCACCTGATAGAGGGGCCGCCGGCCAACTAACTTGTTATCGACGATGAAGAGGGCGGTCAGGACCGGGCTTGCCGGGGTGGTAGAGTCGAGCACAAAGTCTTGCACACGGACAGAATTGCTGTTGCCGCGGAACAGGTAGCCGCCCACGTTGGTGATTTCACCGGCGCCGGTTTGCAGGTCGATTGCTCCTTCTGTAACAGGAAATGTTACCGGATTGGTTTGAGCGGGGTTGCCGGCGAGATCGGTCACCGTGACATTGAAGCTCGCGACATACTGTAAAAAGGTGGAGCTTGAAATGGTGGTCCGGCCGGAGACGATGGTGCTGGTCTGCGCCGGGAGTGTGACCGCGAAAGCAGCTATCGCGGCGGCAACGGAAAGGGATCGAATCAGTGTTTTCATGGAGATCTCCATCGAGCTAGGTAAGCGGTTCGCATAAGGTTGGACCTCGCAATTTCTGTGAGGCTTCAGCAAAAATACCGTGATGGCGGAAGAACCGACGAGCCTAGCCGCGGATTCGTCCATAACCAGTATGATCTCCGCTTGGAGAAGTAGAAAAGCTAAATCTTGTAAATATATGCAAATATCCGAGCTTATATTCAGAGGCTATACCGAGGTGTTAACCGCTCCGCTCAAGGTAACCCATTTGGGCTATGTCCATGGTAGGCAAAAGAGTGAAAACTAACCCGTACCAAGATTTACGTGCAGTATCTACCAGTTATTTGGTTGAAGTGACATCGAAAAATAATTTGATGCGTGGATGAATCGAGAACAGTATTGCCGAACAGTCGAATGACGCGGAGTCACACTTGCCTGGCCGCCCGATCTAAGTAGCTAGTGCTTGCGTAAAGTATTACGGTATATTTTACGCAATGTAATATGTACATCCTTAGATTTGGGTTGATTAACAAGCAATTCGCTGCCCCTACGCTAAGTCATTCACATGGAGACGCACTTAGATGTCGGTGCCATGGGAAGTAAGCCATGTCTCGATGTGGAGGTTTACAGCTTCGGGCGCTTCCCCCTGTACCCAATGGGAGACACCCGACAGAACGTGGAAGGTCAGGTTGGATACGTACTGTTCGGTGCCTCGCGTTGCCCGCAGGGACAGGGCGGTGTCGGCGTCGCCCCAGAGCAGGAGGGTTGGAATGCTTATGCGGGGCCACGGGGAGGCGCCCAGCTTACGCCAGCCACCGCCCCGCAGGAGCGCACGGTACCAGTTGAGCATGGCGGTGAGGCGGCCGGGGCGCGAGGCATTGCGCCGGTACAGGTCCAGAACCTCGTCAGGAAAGCGTGAGGGATCGCGTGCGGTTCGCAGAATCATTTGCGCTATCGCCTGTGCATGGTTGCGGCCGAGCAAGGCCTCCGGCAGGTGCGGGATCTGGAACAGGAGGATGTACCACGATCTGAAGAACTGAACAGGCCGTTTCACTTCGCGCAGGAAACAGGCTGGGTGGGGCATGTTACAGATCACGAGACGGTCGACCAGCTCCGGCTGTCGCATGGCCAGCAACCAGGCCAGCATGCCGCCCCAGTCATGCCCGATCAGCACGGTTTCCTTAGCGCCGGATGCGCGGATGAGGGCTGCCACATCCTCGACCAGTACGTTGAGGTTGTAGGAGGCAAGGCCTTGTGGCGCGTCTGTGTTGCCGTAGCCGCGCAGGTTGGGCGCCCACACGCGGTAGCCGAGGCCGGCCAGCAAGGGCATCTGATGGCGCCAGGAGCAGGCATGCTCAGGAAAGCCGTGGAGGCAGAGGGCGAGCCGGTCGCCCGAGCCGAGGGTCGCTACTTCGAAGGACAGGCCGTTGGCGAGCACCTGGGTGAACTCAACTTCGTTCCAGCTCGCTTGCACCCTGCACCTCCTGTTAAGCATAGGCTTTGGCGCTGAGTCGTGTCGGCATGGGCCGCATCTTAGTGCGGGTAGGAAACAGGAATAACGCACCTTCTTCCATAAGTGGACGAAGTGCGATCGTACAACCTGAGGAGCATATTTGCATGTCAGATTTGAAGGGCACGACCGTTACCTGGCTGGGCCACGCGACGGTGCTGGTAACAACGGCCGCGGGGACGACGATCCTGATCGATCCATTTATTGAGGGGAATCCTAAGTTTCCCAAGGGTTTCCCCCTTCCGGAGAAGCTGGATTTAATTCTGGCGACGCACGGGCACCCTGACCATATTGGCGATGTGATCCCGGTGGCGGGGAAAACCGGTGCGTCGGTGGTGGCGATGTATGAGCTGGCCGGGTGGTTCGGGGCGAAGGGCGTGAAGAACACGATCCCGCTGGGGTATGGGGGCAGCTATGCGCACGGAGATGTGATGGTGACGATGACCGAGGCGCGGCACTCATCGGGGATTCAGGATGGGGCCGGGTTTGTGTATGGCGGAGAGCCGGCGGGGTTTGTGTTGACGATCGCGGATGGGCCCGTGCTGTACCACGCGGGGGATACGAATGTGTTCCGGGATATGGAGTTGATTCGGGATTTGTATGGGCCGAAGTTCGGGATGCTGCCGATTGGGGGACACTTTACGATGGACCCGCGGGGGGCGGCGCTGGCGACGCAGTTTCTGGGGCTGGAAGTGGTGCTGCCGCTGCACTGGGGCACGATGCCGCAGCTTACCGGGACGCCGGAGGAGTTGGAGCGGCATATCGGGAATACCGGGGTGCAGGTGTTGAAGCTACAGCCGGGGGAAAGCGCGCGGTAGCCACCTGCGGTGGGGCCGGTGGCGCCGTGTGCGCAAAGGCGTGTGGACGGGCTCGCACGGTGTGCGTCGCCTTCATCGCTTATCGGTAGCCATGATGAGGAGGGCGTGAGGAAGGGTCAAAAGCAGGTACCAGGGCTCGGTCAGAAACGGGAGGTTAGAGGGCGCCATGAAAGATTTGGAGTGCGGAGCGGCCGATCTCCATCTGGTGTGTATTGGCGTTTCCACCTGTAATCGCTTGTGCAATGGATGCGCTTCCAGCCAAGTCGGGAGAGACAATTGAGCAGTTTGGGAGTGATGGCTTGATTCACGTCCCTTACCGGATAGGAAGCTAGCGGCAGAGCGAGTGTTCTTGTTCTCGCGGCCACTTCCGTTGAGGGCGTTCTTACTTTCTTGTCCCGCTCCATTCCAGGTACGATTTCCACTCGGCTTGCGCCGGCATGTGCATCTGGAACTTGCCGTTCATGATGGAGTTCTTCAATTCATAGGTGAGTCGGAACTGAGGACCTCCCCCGGATGCATCGGAGAGGAAAACCACCATCGTGGCATCCGGGGTCGAGACACTGTAATGGATGACGTGACCTTCATTGTCGAAATAAATGGCCTTGAGAGGCTGTCCCGGCCTCTCTTCGAAGACGTACAGAAGATCGCTGTGTTCGCAATCAAAGGTATCCGGTCCTTTGCAGGCGGTCAGGCTCGTGATGTGTCGACCGAGAATGTGGCCGCCGAGTTCCGGCTTGAAGGTGTATGTTCCGGTGACATGAACACCCGCTTTGTCCTGCGTGGCTGCCTCCCAGGTTCCCTGGAGGAAGGCAAGTGCCTTGAAGGGATCAGATGCGGTGGACGCATTCTGGCCGAGCAACGGAGATGTGAGCAGGAGCAGAACGGCAAGGAACAGTTTCATCGGTTTCCTTTCAGGTGCGCGGTGAAATGGTGGAGTCTGCGTTCGACCTCTTCGGGGCTAAGCACTTCCTGAACGGCAGATAGTGCCCAAACGTGGCCGAAGGGATCTCGAACCCAGCCGTAACGATCTCCCCAGAACATGTCTACCGGCGGCAGGGCGGGACTCGCGCCGTGGTCGATAGCACGTTTGTAAGCCGAGTCGACATCAGGGACGCCGATCTGGAAGACACAGGTTGAACCCGACAGGGTTTCCGGCGAGGCAAGAAGCGCGCCCTCAACCCGATCCTTTCTCTGAGCCGGCTCTTCCGTGGAGAGCTGGACGAGCGAATGCCACACTTTCATGTGAATGTGCTCGCCGGCACCGCTGGGGGGACGGAGAGCGATACAAGACGATGGCTGCAAATGCAGCCGTGTAGAAGGAGAGGGCTTCCCCGGCGTCTCGGACGACGAGGTGCGGCACGATGACGCCTGGAGCGGGAACGGACCCTTCAACCGCCATTCTTTTGACCCTTCTTGCGACTCGGTTTATGGCTGGCTTTGTCCGAAGCAATGAACGCCCAGGCGTGACCGGATGAATCAAAGAAGCGCCGGTACTGAGAGGACCAATCCAGGACAAGTTTCAGGGGGGCAGCTGTTAAACGATACTTTTGCTCCAGTCCCACCCGGTCTGACGAGACAAGGTTTGCGTCTCGCAATTCTCGAAGATGCTGAGAGATTGCGGGCTGGGAGATGTGGAACTCGGCCGTCAACTCCTTTACAGAGCGAGCGGAGATCGAAAGGAGAGAGATGATCTCCCGGCGCGCTGGATGGGCAATAGCCTTGAACACGGAATCTGTACTCGCCATAAGGAATTCCTTAATGGCTAAAGTATATAAGGAATTGCTTATGGGCAAACGCCCACGCGATATAGCTGAAAACCCAGGAGTTTCCGTTCACGAAGCGCTACAAATGGATTGCTTCTTCCACCCACGTCCGTGTGCTCTCTTATCTGTTTTCTGACGGGATTTCCCACAGGGCAGCAGATTTGCTTCCCCCGACCTGATTGTTACGGCTTGTGAGAGAGAAAGGGCGAGCCGTCCAGCGGCTCGCCCTTTCCTTGTCGGCTACGATGCTTACTGCTTCGGTTTAGCGTTCAGGGCTTTGAGCGCGGTGCCGATGTTGGGGGTGCCGTAGCCGGTGACGTTGTCCCAGCCCTGGGTGACGGTCAGGGAGGAGTCGGTGCCGAAGGTGATGTTGTAGAAGACGCCGGCGCCGGCGTTCCAGAGGGCGCTGGTGAACTCCGTGGTGGTTGCCAGCGGCTGCGAGAGGGCAGTGGCGGAGTACGTGGTGGTTCCGGCGGGGTCGAGGATAGTGCCGGAGACGTTTGCCGGGCCGGTGAAGGGCACGACGTCGGTGATGAAGGACCCGACCGTGGCGGCGACGTAGGGCGCGGCCTGGCCGAGGGGGCGGCCGAAGTATTCGTCGGCGATCGTCCAGATGCCGGAGAAGACGGGGGCGGCGAGGCTGGTGCCACCCACGGTGCTGACCATTTGTTTGCCGGAGGCGACATCGGTGTAGACGTACTCGGCGCCGGTGTAGGGGTCGGCGATGGCGGAGACGTCAGGGATGTGGCGGTTGGGGCCGGGGAGGCCGGACTGGTAGGCGGGCTTGGGGAAGTAAGCGCTGATGCCGCCGCCGGAACCGGCGTAGAACGTGCTCACCGGGGGGTCAACGACGAACTGCGCGCCTTTGCTAATGTAGCCGAGCAGATTGGTGTTGTTGCCCCAGCCGGTCTGGAATACGGGGCCGCCCGGGGCTGCGGTGCCGACGGAAGTGCCGCCGACGGCGGTGGCATAGGGGGAGTCGGCCGGGGATTCGACGGTGGCGGGGCCGCCGTAGATCGTGTCGTCGCCGGCGTCGCCGCTGGAAACATTAACGGCAATACCTTTGGCGGCGCCGAGTTCAACGACCTGGCTGAAGATGCCGGTGGCGAGCGGGCCGGTGTAGTACTCGGGGTAGCCGTAGCTGACGGAGATGACATTGCCGAGGCTGTTGGTGACGGCGTAGAGGATGGCGGACTGGATGTCTTCTTCGTTTTCAGAGAAGCCGAGGACCAGGGCCAGGTTGGCGCCGGGAGCGGTGGCGTGGGCCAGTTCCACGTCGAGTTCGGTTTCGATGTCGACGCCGTAGGTGGAGCCAAGCTCGTTGGCGCCGTAGGGGGTGTAGACCTTGAAGTTTGCCGAGGTGATGGGCGGCAGTTTGTTGAGGGTGCTGTAAGTGGCGGCGTCGGCCTGGATGGTCGGTTCCTGGTAGGCGTCGATCAACACGATGGTTTCACCGGTGCCGGTGTAGCCGAGGTTAAAGGCGGTATCAAGGCCGTAGAACCCTTGTATCTGGGCGGCGGAGTAGCCGCAGCTCGGGAGAGTTCCCGGGGCGGTGTTGTTGGGGTCGGCTCCGTAGACGAGGCCGGTGTAGGTAGCGATGGCAGGGGTGTTATTGCCGTTCGCATTCACGCCGAAGAGTTTAGCGGAGGAGGGCGGGAAGAAGCACTGGCTGGAGAAGACGACGCTTTTGGCGCCGCCGGACTGCACAGGGATGCCGGCCGGCGCTTTGCCGGTGCGGGGATCCCGGGGGAAGGTGATGTTGAGCTTGGGCGCGATGGTATTGAGGCCGGACAGGTGCTGCAGGAGGCCGGCGGCGGCGCCGCCCATGCGCGGCTGGCTAGTGGCGGCACGGGTGAGTTCACCTTTGACTGTGTACTTGCCGATCTGGGTCCCGAATGCGCTTTCGACGTCGGCGGTATTGCCGGTGAAGCGGACCGAGAAATTAAGCGGATCTACCGATTGCACGGCGAGGTTGTGGGCCTTGAGCTCGGCCTGTACGGCGGCTACCTCGGCGGCGGTGGGGGCGTAGGTTTTGAGGTCGTCGTTGGTGAGCCATTTGTGGAAAGTAGGGGAAGCGGGGTCGTAGATGGCGGCAACGCGCGCATCGAGTTCGGCGCGGTTGTGCAGGTTGAGCCATGCGGTGAGGACCAGCGGTGTGGACGGGCTTTCCCCGCCGAGATTCTTGCCGATCTGGGTGATGGCGGGTGCGACGTGGAGATCGGCGGCCTGGGCGAGAGGGGCGGCGAGTGTGCCGATGGCCAGCAGGCCGGCGGACAGGCGAGAGGCGGGAGCAAATAGGGCGATTGATTTCATGCGGGGAGCTTCTCCTTGGTTTCCGAGGTTTCCGGTTCCATACAGGGTGATCTGGAGATCTGGGTGCGGGAAAAGGGCGGTAACAACCGTGTGGATTTGAGCTGGGAAAAGAAGATTTCAAAGGGTTGCAGTGTGCTGAGTGCGGCGAATTCAAACTGCAAGGTGACCGGCAGTGCTCTGGTGTGGATGGCTCTAACGGGTCGCCCAACGATAAATCAGGAAAGGGCGCGAGCCGGAAGAAAGTTTTCAACAGTTTGCGATCGCCGGGGGGCCTTCCGGATGAGAGAAGAGCAGCGTCCGTGTTTGGTGGGGAAAATGCAGATTTTTGAGCAGGCGCCCCGCTTCGTTCAGGATGACCCGTTTGCTCAGAGGATGTGTGGAGATGTGGGGCACCCGGCGAGGAGAGTGCGAGAGGGCGAAATCAGATCCTTTGGCGCAAACGCTACCGCTGCGCTCAGGACGACACCTTTACGCAAGGAATCATTCACTCAACTCAGGAGGCTAGATGGTCCGTGGATGACGTAGTTCCATTTAGCGACAAAAACACGTCCCGAAGAGACCGCCAGCCGCGCAGGCAGTTTTACTCGTCGCCTTTTTCACTGTCGCGGAGGGCGCGCATGGGCATATTGGCGGTGGCGGCGGGAACGGGGGTGCGTAGGTGCGGCTCGGGTTTATGGCCGTCGGAGCCCGTGCGGCGGAGGTCATTGAGGATTTCGGTTTTGCTGCGGGCGTAGTCGGAGGCGAGGCGGGTGAGGGCGTAGGTGACGATGTCGGAGTGGTGGAGGCCCGAGAAGCCGGGGTCGCGGCTGATGTTGAGCCAGAGGCGGTGGACGAGCTGGACGTCGTCGCCGCCGAGCTGGGGGGCGTGGGCGCCGATGTTGAAGTTCTGGGCCTGGCCATCGGGGGTGACGATGATATAGGTGAACTGCTGCTTGGGCTCGGGGCAGGTTTCCCAGGCGTGGCCGATGCGGTAGGCCTGCTCGGCGGCCGTCATGGTGGAGGAAAGGCCGGAGATGAGCAGGGCGGATTCGAGGGAAATTGCCGTCCGGACCAGGGCGGCGAAGATGTCGGCAGCCGGGACTACCAGTAACGCGATGTGTTTGCCGAAGCTTTCGGCGACGGAGACGGCTTTGGTGAAGAGGATCTGCTCGTGCTCGGAGAAGCTTTGCTCGCTGGGGTCGAGGTACTCGGAGCCGCCGGCGCCGACGCGGCGGGCGGTAAGGACGACGACGTCCTGGTCGTCGGTATCAGTGCGGGCCAGCGCCCACTTGAGGGCCGCGGCGCGGGAGGGGTCGTTGAGGGTGACGAGGACGCCGCCGCGTTTAATCTGGAGGTTTTCGCGGCCGATATCTTCTTCGTGCTCGAGCTGGAAGTGCTCCTTCATTTGCTTGACGGCGAACTGCTGACGCTTGGCGTTTTGCTTTTCGGAGATGGTGAAGATGATGAAGAAGACGAGCGAAAAAGTGATGCCGGAGACCGTGGCAACGCTTTTGGTGAGCAGGTTGGTGAAGGCGGTCGAGAGCAGGACGCAGAAGACGGAGAGGAGACCGAGAGGGATTTCGCGGTCGTGGCCACCGAGCCGGATGCGGAGATTGATGGGGACCTTCCAGCCGCGCTCGCCCTTGTGCTTGGAGCGCAGGACAAGCATGGCAAGGCAGTTGAAGGTGAAGCTCCAGATGACGCCGAAGGCGTAGGCCTCACCGAGCACGATGACGTTGCCGCGGGTGACCAGGATGGTGAAGAGCTGGAGGGCGGTGACGAGGTTGACGATGCGGTACGAGGTGCCGAAGCGGCGGTGCGGCTTGCGGAACCAGTCGGTGAGCACGCCGTCTTCGGCGATGCGCATCAGAACTCCGGTCGAACCAATAATCGACGTGTTGATGGCGCCGGCGAGGATAAGGAAGCCGACGACGACGACGAAAACGCGGAAGATGATGCGCAGGGTGACGGGACCGACCATGTACATGGCCAGGCCGGAGATGAGGTTGTCGCGGTAGACCGGGATGCGGACCGCGTCGGGAATGATCATTACGGCGAGAAGCGAGACCAGGCCGGTGAAGGAAAAGGTGTAGATCGCGATGACGGTGGCGGCGCGCTTGAGGTTCTTGAGCTTGGGGTGCTCGATTTCACGGTTGACCTGGGCGAGGGTTTCCTCGCCGCTCATGGCCAGCACGGAGTGGCCGAAGGCCATGATGATGCCGAACAGCCCGAGGGTAGCGGCGAAGTGGGTGCCGTTGAGGAAGCCGAGGGCGTCGTGGGAGAAGTGGAGGTTGGCGGGGATGGGCGCCGGGGGCAGGTGGGCGCCGTTGTGCAGCACGGTGAAAAAGCCCCAGACGAGCAGGATGACGACCATGACGGTGGTGATCTTCATGACGTCGAGCGCTTTGCCGGTGGACTCCTTGATGCCCTTGATGTTCTCCCACCAGTAAAAGATGGTGACGAGGATGCAGAAGACGGCGGAGGTGCCGTTGAGGGGGAGCTGGCGGGCGACGTGGGGTGCGATGGTAAGGGCGGGAGGAAGCCAGTTGTGGGTAGCGCCGACCTGGAGCAGTTCGTCGAGCAGGCCGGTGACGTACTGACCGGCGGAGACACCGGAGATGGGACCGGTGAGGATGTAGTCGAACATGAGCGCCGAGACGCTGACTTTGGCGAAGGTGCCGCCGAGGGCCTCCTTGACGACGCGGTAAACGCCGCCGCGGGTGAACATGGAGCAGCTTTCGACGTAGACCTTGCGCACGGAAAAGGCGAAGACCATGACGAAGAGGATGAACCAGGGAGCGGACTTGCCGACGGATTCCTCGGCGATGCCGCCGGCGTAAAAGGCGGAGGAGCCGAGGTCGTTGAGAACGACGGCGGCGGCGCGCCAGAAGGAGATAAAGGTCAGCATGACCGACGAGGCGACGACGATGCGGACGCGCGTGGAGGCGCCGATGAGGCCGGGGGCGGTGACGGTGGTAGGTGCGCGTGGGTCGGGGATGGAGGGTGTGCTCATCTGGGATTACGATCTTGGATTACCGTCTCGCTCCCTGCTGTTTTTCGCGCTTGACCTGAAAGCAGTTCGTGGTCGAGGCAGGGCTGCATGCGAGGGGTCAGGCGTTTTCGTTCCGGTCGCGCCCAAACAGATCGCGCAGATCGCCTACAAATGAGACGGAAACGACCCCAAGGGAACCGAGAACGCCGAAAAAGAATAACGTTTCGAGCAGATGGACGCCAAAGTGGGCGAGCTGTTGCATGCAGGGATTCTACAGCAGTGCGGACCTGCGGTCGGCAGCGGTTTTGGTGAAGGGTATGACCATCGTGATAGGACCGAAGAGCAGGGGTGCGAGGGCGGCCCGTGTCATGCTTTGCTCAAATGGTTCACAAACCTGTCGATTCCTGGTTATCGATACGCCGGATGCCAAAGCCGTCAAATGAGGGGTCGATGCTGAGAACCGGGATGTCGCGATGAATGGCATGCGCTGCAATCATGCGGTCGAAAGGGTCGGCATGGGGGGACTGAAAACGAGCGGCGCGCAGCATGATTTCCGGTTGCAGCGCGAGCACGGTGTAGCCCCGCGCTTCGATGTTTCTGAGCAGGTCTTGTTCGAACTCGGCAGCTTCGGGGAGTTTGCCGCGCCGGACTTTCTGGCCGATTTCGTAGACCGAAGCTGCTGAAACAACGATTTCATTCTCCAGATGCTTCAACAGGTCCGCTGCCCATGCAGGAGCTTTTCAGGCTTCAGGGCGGCCCACAAAAGGTAGTGCGTGTCCATGAGAAACTTCAACCCCCTTCACCATTCCAGAGTTTGAGTTCTTCCTTCGGCAGAGGATCGAAGAAATCATCCGGCAGCTCGAATTTCGGGTTGTAGAACAAGCCAAGGGGGCGCTCCTTGAGCGGTTGCAGGGCGACAATTTCAGCGATGGGCGTTTTTTCGCGGCCTGTGGTGAGGATGACTTTTTCTCCGAGCTGGGCTTTGCGGACGAGGGCGGAGAGCTGGGTTTTTGCTTGGAGCATGGTGGCGTGGATCATGTTTCCTCCTATGTTGACCAGCTAATCCTGGTCAAGAGCGAAGGCAAGGTTAGATACTGTAGGGCTTCGGGCTGAGAGATAACCATGGCAAAGTGACTATGGTCGGAAGGCGATGGAGACAATGGCGGCGGGGGAGTTCAAGGCCAAGTGCCTGGCGGTAATGGACGAGGTGCAGGCGAAACGGAAATCCGTGACGATTACCAAGCGTGGAAAGCCGGTGGCGCCTGGTGCCTGTGGAGGAGGAGAAAGACAGTATCTTCGGCTTTTTTAAGGCCGGTGGTAGTCTGGGCGCGCATGCGTCCTTTTTTTATTTCGGGCCTCCCGGCGAGGCTTTTCCTAGCGGCGCTCTCGGCGGTGTTGCTGGATTTTGCGTTTCCGCTTGCAGGGCCACTGCCGCCAATGCGGGCTGTCCTCGGTATGGTGGCGCTGGTGCCGCTGTTGTTTGCCGTGCTCGAGCCGGGGGCGATGGGGCGGCCGCGGTACCTGCTGAGGTCGGCGCTTACGGGGTATGGGTGCGGGGTGTTGTGGTACGGGCTGAACTGCTACTGGATTTACGCGACGATGCACCAGTACGGGGGGCTGCCGGCTTGGATTTCGGTGGGGATCGTCGGGCTGTTCTCGCTGATTCTGGGACTGTATTTTGCGTTGTTCGCGTTTTTGGTGGCGCTGGTGCGGCAGGCGTGGGGCCGGGCGCTTTTCGCGGCTTGCGCGGTGCCGTTTCTGTGGGTGGCGGTGGAGTACCTGGCAGCGCATTTTACCTGCGTGCCGTGGGACCAGCTCGGGTACGCGCAGGTGGACAATCTGCTGCTGACGCGACTAGCGCCGTGGACCGGGGTGTACGGGATTTCGTGGGTGCTGGCCGGGGTGAATGCGCTGTGGCTGGGGGTGTTTTGGGCGCGGACGAAGCGGCGGCGGGTGCGATTCGCGGCCGGGGCGCTCGTGGTTATGTGCGGGTTGCAGGCGGGGTCGCTGTGGCAGAGGGCGCCGGAGCCGGCGGGGGCGCAGGCAGTGCTGGTGCAGCCGAATTTGCGGGTGGGGGCACTTACCGGGGATGAGAATGATTGGGTGGATACCGCGGGCAACCCGGCTTGGACGCGGCATACGGAGGAGTATCTGCGGCTGAGCGGGAGCGACTGCTCGCCGTACCTGCTGGGCATGCCGCAGCCGGCGCCGCGGCTGGTGCAGCGGGTGTGTTTCGGGCCGGAGGGGAAGCCGGCGATTGTGGCTTGGCCGGAGTCGCCCTCGCCGTTTCGGGCCTGGGATCCGAAGCTCGCAGTGTTGCTGGGGGAGCTTGCCGCGCGTACGGGCGCTACTTCGGTTGTGGGCGCGCCCGCCGTGGGGGTGCGCGGGGAGCTGTATAACGCGGCGGTGGTGACATCGCCGAGCGGCCGGTTTCTAGGAGACTATAACAAGGTGCACCTGGTGCCGTGGGGGGAGTATGTGCCGTTTGCGCGGTTATTCGCGTTTGCCGGGACGCTGACGCAAAATGTGGGGCGGTTTGCGCATGGGACGGACCGGGCGGTGTTTGCGCTGCCGGACGGGCATCGGATGAGCATTTTCATCTGTTACGAGGCGGTGTTCGGTTCGGAGATCCGACTGTTCGCGAAAAACGGGGCGCAGGTGTTTGTCAATATTTCGGACGACGGGTGGTATGGGGATACGAGCGCGCCGTGGCAGCACCTGAACATGGCGCGGATGCGGGCAATCGAGAATGACCGGTGGATTGTGCGGGATACGAACTCGGGAGTGACGGCGGCGATCGACCCGCTGGGACGGGTGACGGAGTCGGTTGGGCGGCAACAGCTGACGGCGCTGACGGCGGATTTTGGGTACCGTGACTCCGTGACGTTCTATACGCGGTTCGGAGACGTGTTTGCGTGGGTGTGTGAAATACTTTCGCTAGCGATTGTGGGATTTTCCGTACGCGAGATCGAAAGAAAGCGAAAGGTCTGAACGATGTCGAATCAGCAGTTCTATGTGGCGCTTGCGGTTCCTTCGTTCCTTATTCTTGTGGGTTGGATGATTAATTTTCAAGGCTACAATCAAGGCTACAAGATGATGGCGAATCGCCTTGACGATCTGCGCAGAGAGTTCGGGGAGTTTCGCAGCGACGTCAAGGGAGAAATTAACGCGCTGCGTAGCGATGTTAAAGCGGAGACTGCGACGCTCCGCACGATTGCCTAAAACTGGAGAAGGAGTAAGTCGAGTTATGTTGAACGATCTGGAGTTTGCTTATACGCCGGTGCGGGACAAGGTCGCGGATCTTCGGGAGTATCTTTGACCCGGACACGATACGGGCGCAGCTGGCGGGCATAGAAGGGCAGCTGAGCGACCCTGCTTTGTGGGCCAATCCGGCGGCGTCACAGCCGATGATGCGGGAGCGGCGGAGACTGGAAGCCTTGCTTGCTGATGCCGACGAGCTGGACCGGCGGACCGGCGATATCGAGGCATATTTTGAGTTGGCGCGGGAGGGTGACGCGTCATTCGGCGAGGTGGAAGGGGAGCTGGGGCGGGAGATCGCGAGGCTTTCCTCGTTCGGGGACAAGCTGGAGGAGCGGACGCTGTTGTCGGGCGAGACGGACGGGTTGAATGCGATTGTGACCGTGCATCCGGGCGCGGGCGGGACGGAGAGCCAGGACTGGGCGGAGATGCTGATGCGGATGTATCTGCGCTGGGCCGAGAAACAGGGCTTCAAGGCCGAGATGAACGACTACCAGGACGGGGAAGAGGCCGGGATCAAGTCGGCTACGTTTACGGTCACGGGTGAGTACGCGTTCGGACTGCTGGGGGGCGAGACCGGAGTGCACCGGCTGGTGCGGATTTCGCCGTTCGACCAGGCGAAGAGGCGGCATACTTCGTTTGCGAGCGTGTATGTGTCGCCGGAGATCGACGATTCTATTGTGATCGACATCAAGCCGGATGAGTTGCGAACGGACACGTACCGGTCGGGCGGCAAGGGCGGGCAGCATGTGAACACGACCGACTCGGCGGTGCGGATTACACATTTGCCGACGAACATTGTGGTGCAGTGCCAGAATGAGCGTTCGCAGCACAAAAATCGCGACAAGGCGATGAAAATGCTGCGGTCGCGGCTGTATGAGTTTGAGCTGGAGAAGAAGAAAGACGCTTCACGGCAAGTAGAAGATGCCAAGCTCGACATCAAGTTCGGTTCGCAGATCCGGTCGTATGTGCTGCAGCCTTACCGCATTGCCAAGGACCACCGGACCAAGGTGGAGGTGGGCGACGTGGATGGGGTGCTGGACGGGTCGCTGGAGCCGTTTTTGCAGGGGTATCTGCGGGCGCGGCGAAATGGTGTAGCAATTGCGGGCGCCGGTGCATCGGATGACCTGGAGTTGTAGCAGCAAGCTGTAGCAGCAAAGCTGTAATAGGAGGCATCGCGCATGAACGAGCCGGGGACGATCCAGAGCATTCTGGAGAACACGAAGACGATCGCGGTGGTGGGGTTGAGCGAGTCGGCGGGGCGGGCGAGCGCGGGGGTGGCGCGCTACCTACAGGGTGCGGGCTATCGCGTGGTGCCGGTAAATCCGAAGGTCGAAGGCGCATTGGGCGAGAAAGCCTATCCGACGCTCGATGCGGCGTACGAGGCATTGCGGGCGGAGGGTAGGAGCATCGACCTGGTGAATGTGTTTCGCGCGCCGTCGTTCGTGCCGGAGATTGTGAAGGACGTGATGCGGCTGAAGATTCCGGCGCTGTGGCTGCAGCTTGGTGTGTGTCATGAAGAAGCAGCCGGATGGGCCGAGCATGCCGGGGTGCAGGTGGTGATGGACCGCTGCATCATGCAGGACCATGCCGGCTGGAAGAACGGAGCCGGGCGATGACGTTTACGGCGACGCACACCCGAAGGTTTATCGGTACGGACATCACGGCGACGGTGAACGCGGGCGTCAAGGAGTCGATTGCAGCCGTGACGGTGACCTACGACGGTGAGCTGCTGGAAGAGCAGGAGTTCGCGGACGGCACGGAAAGTTATTCGAGGACCTTTGCGCAGGTGGGCGGCAGTTCCCCGGGGGCGGAGCACACGCTGGTGGTGACGGCGGTGGACGCCGGGGGTGCTCCGCACAGCGCAACGACGCGCTGGAGCGATGGCTAGCTAGGGCGGCGAGTCTGAAATTCGTTCCAGTATTCGCGGGTTGACGGGGCCCTCCATGTCCTGAAAGCAAATTCTTTGGCGCAAGCGTTCCGCTGCGTTCAGGGATGGCAAGTTTTATGGAATGAACTCATAGTTGACCACGCTAGAAATGGGATGGAGCACATGCGCACAGGGCGTGGATGGTTGGGGAAGCTGCTGCTGTGCCTGATGGGGTTGTGCTCCGTCGCGGGAGTGGCGCAAGCGCCCTCGGCTTCGGTGCAGGCGCGGCATCTTTCTGTTGAGTTGCTGGTGCCGGAGCAGGGGCTTGCGCGCGGCGCGAAGCTGACGGCGGGGTTCCACTTCAAGCTGGAAAAGGGCTGGCACATTTACTGGGTGAATGCGGGGGACTCGGGGGAGCCGCCTCGTGTGCGGTGGACGCTGCCTACCGGGATTACCGCTGAACCATTTGAGTATCCGGCGCCGCGACGGTTGCCGCTGGGGCCGCTGATGGATTTCGGGTATGAGGGTGAGGTGACGTTTCCGCTGGGCCTGCGGATCGCCGACGACGCGCCGACCGGGCCTGCGACGCTACGCGCGGATGTGGACTGGCTGGTGTGCCGCGAAGTGTGTTTGCCGGGCAAGGCGACGCTCGCGGTGAGGCGGCCGGTGGTGCCGGCTGGGACAGCGGTGCAGGTGGATGCTGGGCAGAGGGCGGCGGTGGAGAAGGGGATGGCCTCGCTTCCGAAGCCGCTGCCGGCGGGTGCTTCGGCGCGGTTCGCGGTGGACGGCAAGGGCTACACGCTGGCGGTGCTGACGGGGCGAAAGACGACTTCGGCACTGTTTTTTCCGCTGGACCAGACGGTGATTTCGAATCCTGCGCCGCAGACGGCAGTGCCGCTGGCGCGTGGGGTGCGGCTGGGACTGGTTCGCGATGAAAGCCAACAAGGCAAGCTGACCAGTTTGAACGGTGTGATGGTGCTGCCGGGTGGGGCTGCTTATACGATCGCGGCGGTGCCGGGGGCGATTCCGCCGGGGGCGGCGCTGAGTGCCGGAGGGGACGGCGGGCTGGTGCGGGCGCTGGTGCTGGCGTTTGCGGGCGGCGTGATTCTAAACCTGATGCCGTGCGTGTTTCCGGTGCTGTTTATCAAGGGGTTGTCGCTGCTGCAGTCCTCGGGTAAAGAGCGTAGCGCGATGCGGGCGCATGGGTGGGTGTACACGCTGGGAATTCTGGTTTCGTTCTGGATCGTGGTGGGGGTGCTGCTGGGGCTGCGCGGGCTGGGGCAGGGGCTGGGGTGGGGGTTCCAGTTCCAGTCGCCGGTATTTCTAGCGGCCATGGCGCTGTTTCTGTTTTTTCTTTCGCTTTCCCTCGCCGGGCAGTTCGAGATCGGGCTGACGCTGACGAGCGCGGGCGGCGGGTTGGCGCAAAAAGGGGGGTACGCGGGTTCATTTTTTACGGGCGTGCTGGCGATGGTGGTGGCGACCCCGTGCACGGCGCCGCTGATGGGGGTGGCGATCGGGTATGCGTTAGCGCATGGCGGGGCGGTGAGTTTTGCGGTGTTTACGGCGCTGGGGCTGGGGCTCGCCTGCCCGTATCTGTTGCTGGCGTACAACCCGGGCTGGACGCGGGTGCTGCCGCGGCCGGGGGCGTGGATGGAGGTGCTGAAGCAGCTGACGTCCGTGCCGATTTTCGCTACGGTGATCTGGCTGGTGTGGCTGTTTACGCAGTCGGCCGGGGTGAATGCACTGCTGGGATTGCTAGGTGGTTTTCTGCTGCTGGGGGTGGCCGGGGCGCTGCTGGGGCGCTGGCCGGCGCGGCGTGGGGCGACGGTAGCGGCGGTGCTGGTGGGGCTGCTGGCCGTAGGGCTGCCGGTGTATGCGGTGCGGGCGTTTGGGGCGCCTCTTGCTTCGCCTGCCGGGTCTCAGGGGAATGACTGGAAGCCGTTTACGGAGGATGCGGTGGCGATGTATCGCGCGCAGGGCAAGCCTGTATTTGTGGATTTCACGGCGAGCTGGTGCCTGAGTTGCCAGGTGAATGAGCGAGTAGTGCTGGATCGCGCGGATGTGCAGGAGCGTTTGCGGCGGAGCGGGGTGGTGCTGGTGAAGGCAGACTGGACGCGGCATGATGAGGCGATTGGGAAGGCATTGGCTGCGTTGGGGCGAAGCGGGATCCCGGCGTATGCGCTGTATCCGGCTGCGCCTGATGCCGCGCCGAAAATGCTGCCGGAGGTGCTGACTCGGGGGATTGTGTATGCGGCGCTGGATGGGTTGAAAACGGGGAAGAATCAGGCGGCGAAGGACTGAAACCGCCTGCGAGGCTGGCGGTTACTTCTGGGCATAGCCCTAGCGGGACATGTACTCGTTGTGTTTGCAGCGAAGGCTTTTGGGGGGCCTTCCGTTGGTCGGCGCGGGGGTTATGATACCTATATCTCTAAGTCTAAATGTGAAGCAGGCGATGACCAGCGAAGAATGGCCGAATTTAGTTGACATATCACAGCTATCCCGCGGTAGTCGCTCCGCTTGCATTTCCAGCGACGGTATTCGTAAGGTTTTCAATAACTCAAAGTACACACTGCTTGTCCCCGCAACCAATACTATTATGCCGGGCGGATATTTTGTAGTAAGTGCAGATGGGTCGCGGTATAAGCCCCTGCTCGCAAACGCCTATCGTCCGAAAGTCCAGCGTTGTGCAAATCCGGATGATGACGCCACTATGGACGTAACGCATCCATGTACGCCGCCAATGGTTGATTTCCTGGCCACTTCTGCTTCGTCGAAAGTCGGTGGCAGCGCCTTCCTGAATGGTCTCGCAACTTTGATTTAGGGAAGTCCGGGAGCGCAGTTCCAGGATAGCCACGATTCTGCTTTCAGCGGTCTGCTAGGTACCGTCGCTCAGCTTCGGGACGGAAGATCTACTTACAGTCACAGACCCACACTTCAAGAATGCTCTCAGCAGACAAGAGCACAGGTGCCGAACGCACTTTGTACTGAGTAGAGTTCGTAGTGGCTACTGACCGCTTTACGTTGACAAAGGCCAGCAGTCTTGGGGCAGCTTACTTTCAATAGTCAGCCGATCATGGCGTGCCTTGACGCTGCCATGCCCTCTGCCGCCAACGGTGAACATCAAGCACCGTCGGCGACCCCGCCGACTAGAGCGATCAGCGGCGCACCCACAACAGAGACTCCGGGTCATCAAAGTACCCAGTCCCGGCGAACACGGTTCTAAAACTGACGGCGGCTACACCTGCTACAGCCGGTTCTACAGCGATGGGCGGAGATCCCCAAGTCTGTTACGGCAAAGACAACAGTGTTTCCCTTGCGACCCCCATGCCGATGGATGTCGCGGTCGAACTTGTGCCGCTGATGTACCTCAACAATAATCTTCAGCCCGGCCTATTTCCTCAAATCGCGACAAGTAACAAGGGCGGCGTCCAATGGATAGAGGGGGTGAAGGCGCCTGTTCCTGCTATAGAAAGTGTTCCCGCAGATAAAACGAACGGAACGGGCACGCCTACACCCAACCGCCCAGTCACTTCGGGTGTGAGACTCGTTCCAGAGGCACTCGGACCGGATCAGGTGAACGCCATAGATTAAAAGACCACCGGGGAGTTGTCGCCAGCCACACTCCCGCAGGCACTGTAGGCGGTTTCAGGTTTTCGCTTCGCGGATGCGGCGGATTTCTTCCATGCGCTGGGCGAGGAGTTTTTCGCGCCCTTCCTGGGTGGGTTGGTAGTAGCGGCGGTCTTTGAGGTTGTCGGGGAGGCATTGCATGGCGGCTACGCGGTCTTGCTCGTCGTGGGCGTATTTGTAGTCCCTGCCGTAGTCGAGTTCGCGCATCAGTTTGGTTGGGGCGTTGCGCAGGTGGAGCGGGACGGGTTCGGCACGGGTGGTTTCGACGTCCTGGCGCACGGCGTTGAAGGCGGTGTAGACGGCGTTGGATTTGGGGGCGAGGGCGAGGTAGACGACGGCTTGCGCCAGGGCGAGTTCGCCTTCGGGGGCGCCGAGGAAGTCCATGGCGTCGCGGGCGGAGAGGCAGAGGTTGAGGGCTTCGGGCGCGGCGAGGCCGATGTCTTCGACGGCCATGCGGACGACGCGGCGGGCGATGTAGCTCCCGTCTTCTCCGGCGGCGAACATGCGGGTGAGCCAGTAGAGAGAGGCGTCGGCGTCGGAGTTGCGGACGGATTTGTGCAGGGCGGAGATGAGATTGTAGTGCTCTTCGCCGGACTTGTCGTAGAGCAGGGTTCGTTTTTGGAGCGCTTGCGAGATTAGATCTGTTGTAATTCGTTTTTCTGCCGATAGAGAGGCTAACTGTGCAGCTGTTTCGAGCGCGTTAAGGGCGTTGCGGGCGTCGCCGCCCGTGTAGTTGGCGATGCGGGCCAAGGCATCGGGGTCGGCGGTGACGTGGAGTTGGCCTAGGCCGCGGTCGGGGTCGGTAAGGGCGCGGTTGAGCAGGCTGGTGATTTCGTCTTCGGTGAGGGCTTGCAGGGTGTAGACGCGGCAGCGGGAGAGCAGGGCGGCGTTGATTTCGAAGGAGGGATTCTCAGTGGTGGCGCCGATGAGACGGATGGCGCCGCGCTCGACGTAGGGCAGAAAGGCGTCCTGCTGGGCGCGGTTGAAGCGGTGGATTTCGTCGATGAACAGAAGGGTACGGGAGCCGAACTGCGCCGCTTTTTCGGCCTCGGCCATGACGGTCTTGATCTCCTTAATGCCGGAGAGTACGGCGGAGAACTCGATGAAAGTGGCGACGGTGGTTCGGGCGATGATTTTGGCGAGGGTGGTTTTGCCGACGCCGGGTGGACCCCAGAAGATCATGGAGGCGTCGTCGTCGCGCTCGATCTGGAGGCGGAGGGGCTGACCCGGCGTGAGCAGATGAGTTTGGCCGGCAAATTCGGCGAGCGAGCGTGGGCGCATGCGCTCGGGGAGCGGGATTTTGTGTCCCGTTGCCCGTCCGTGTTCCTGTTCCTGTTCCACAGACCGGCTCATGTTTTCGGGCTGAGTGCCGAAAAGGCTCATACGGGGTTCGATGCTCGGGGACCGCGCTGGCGAGAGGCTTCATAGAGCAAGAGGCTGCCGGCGATCGCGGCGTTGAGCGATTCGGTGCGGCCGGGCATGGGAAGGGTGACGCGGGCGTCGCAGGCGGCTAGCTCGGCGGGGCCGAGGCCTGCGCCTTCGTTGCCGATCCAGAGGGCCGCGGGTCGGTGCAGGGGGATCTGGTCGACGGCTGTTCCGTCGGCGGGGACAGCGGCGTAGGAGGGGATTGCGTGAGCTCGGAGCAGGGTTGCGGCTGCTTCGGCATTGCCGACGGCGCGCATGGGCACGCGCAGGGCGGAGCCTGCGGAGGCGCGCAGGGCTTTGCTGCTCCACGGTGTGGCGGTGCCGGAGAGGAGCAGGGCGCCGGTGGCGCCGAAGGCTTCGGCGGAGCGGAGCAGGGCGCCGACATTGCCGGGGTCCTGGATGGAGGCGAGTACGAGTACGAGAGGCGATGGGCCGCTGACGATCGACTCAGGCTCGGCTAGCGGCGCAGCAAGAAGAGCTGCGATGGGTTGCGGGGTTTCGGTCTCGACAATGTTTTGAAAGAGCGTGGGGGGGAGTACCAGGAGTTCGGCTTCGGCTGGAACTGCGATTGGGGAAGATGCGCGTGCAGGTTTTGCCGGGTGCTTCGCGCAATGCGCCCCGAGCGCGTCCTCAAGGGTGCGGAGAGTTTGTGATTCCTGACCCCCGCGTAGAAAGATGGCGGCGGGTGCGAGGCCGGTACGCAGGGCTTCGGCGAGCAGGTGATAGCCTTCGAGCGCGATGAGGGATGGGTTGCCGCCGGGATGCTGGCTTTGCGCGAGCGCGGGCGGCCGGAGGAGCGCGGCGCGCAGTGCCTTGACCCAGCGATTTGCGGGACTCTGTACAATGCGAGTACGTGCTCCGAGCGCCGGGTGCGTCATGGCAGTGATTGTATGGCAGTGATTGCCTCGGGCTGTCTGGCTCGTTTGCTTTGAAGCGCTTGCCGGCGCGTGGCTCGAGTTTTACCCATCTTTCAACCTGCGGAGTCGATGTGTCAGCAGAGATTTTGCGCATGCATCCGGATGAACCGGAAGCGGATCGCGTGCGGTATGTTGTGCGCTGCCTGGAAAGCGGGCAGGTGGTCGGCATGCCGACCGACACGTTCTATGGGCTGGCTGTGGACCCGGTGAATCTGCGCGCGGTTGAGAGCATTTACGAGATCAAGACGCGCATGAAGAACAAGCCATTGTCACTGCTAATTGCGAGTGCCGAGCAGGCGTATGAACTGGCGCGCGATATCGGCAATAATTTCGACAAGCTGGCGGAGCGGTTCTGGCCGGGGCCGCTGACGGTGATTGTAAAGGCGAGCTCGCGGCTGCCGCTGCGCTCGACCGCGAACACCGGCAATGTGGCGTTGCGGATTCCGGATGCGGCGATTCCGCGGGCGGTGGTGGAAGCGTTCGGGCTGCCGATTACGGCGACGAGCGCGAACCTGCAGCATGCGCCGGAGTGCACCTATGCGAACTGTGTGCGTGACCAGATTGGCGACCGTATCCCGCTGATTGTGGACGGGGGGCCGACGGGGCGGAGTTTGCCGACGACGATTGTGGATCTGTCGCAGGGGGACGGCAACTGGCAGATTCTGCGCGAGGGCGCGATCCCGACCTATGACATCGCGCTTGCCCTCGGGCAGTAGCGGGGACCGGCGGGCATGGCGGTTGCTGATGGAACTCCCCTGAACGAGAGTGCGCAGGAAAAGTTCGCGCGTGAGAGTCCGGGCGTTGCACCGGGGCTTTTGCCGAGCCATGCGCCTTCGCGACCCATAGCAGGTTGGAATCGTGCGCGCCGGCTGCGTACCGCGGCAACGGTCCTGGTCCTGGTTACGGTCACGGGGGTCCTGGCCTGGATTGTTTATGTGTGCTTCGGCATCCGCTACTATGCGACCCATGACCAGGCACAGGCGGCCGATGCCATCGCGGTGTTTGGGGCGGCCGAGTATGACGGACGGCCCTCGCCGGTGCTGCGCGCACGGCTGATGCACGGTCTGCGGTTGTACCAGGAAAAGCTGGCGCCGCTGGTGATCACGCTGGGGGGCGGCGAGGGCGGCGAGCGGCATTCGGAGGGCGGCGTGGGGGAGGAGTTTCTGCTGGCGCGCGGTGTGCCGGAGCGCGCGGTGATTGCGGAAACCATGAGCCGGGATACGCGCGAGTCCGCGGCGCGGCTGGCCCTGATCGCGCGCGCGAATGGGCTGCACCGGATTATCGCGGTGAGCGACGGTACGCACCTGTTTCGTATCCACGCGCTGTGTGAGCGGGCCGGGCTGGCGGTGTATACCTCGCCACGGCAGCAGTCGGCGCCGCTGGGGCGAGAGGCGCGGCTGAGCCGCATTGCGCATGAAGTGCTGAGTTATACGGCCTGGCGGATGGGGATACTTCGTTAGGCTGCTGGGTCAAAAAGTCCCGCATATACTTGGGGCTTTCGAGTTGCGCAAAGGCAAACAGAAAGCAGATCCTCACTTCGTTCGGGATGACTCCTTTTTGTAGGGCATCGTTGTAGGACATCGTTGTAGGACATCAATGACTGACACCGACGACTCAGGAGGTTAGCGCGGTTTAACGTTGGAACCGGTTCCGGATTTGGGAATGGTTCCGGGCCGTTTTGGACTATGCGCAGCCAGGTGCGGCCCACCTCGCTTCGGCCTCCCGCGCAAGTGCGCGAAGCGATCTTTACAGGTTGCGCGGTTCTGGCTGCCCCTGCTCTTGCTTTTGTCCTTCGTTGATAACCCCGCCGTCATCGTGGCGGTAGGAATGTGGGAGGCGTCGAGCTCTACCCGACTTTTCCAAGGGGCAGTGTGAAGGATGGGAAACGGCCTTTTGTTTTCCAAGCTTTGCACCGGCCCGTCATTTCCACGGCCAATGGCTCAGGCATGTGCCAGCTAACCGCTTTATGATGGAAGACGGCGGAAACGCGCCGTGCGATCCTTCCGTGTTAACAAGCCTTCTCGGACCAGCACGCCTTTATGTGTACCGTAAAGGTATGTACGACGGAGGACTCATGGCGAACACACAGACATTGATAGCTCAGGCCTACTCTGCTTTTAACCAGCGAAACGTTGATGGCGCGCTGGCGCTCATGAGTGAGAACGTCAGCTGGCCCAAGGCATCGGAAGGTGGTCGTGTAGTTGGCAAAGAAGAAACTCTTGCCTACTGGACTCGTCAGTGGGAGGAGGTCGACCACTCATGTGGAACCAATCGAAGTCATCGACCGCGAAGGGGGCGAGACTGATGTCAGGGTTCACCAGATCGTGAAGAGCCTCGATGGCGAGGTTCTTTCGGATAATGAGGTGTGGCACGTTCATACCATCGCGAATGGTCTCATCGAACGCATGGACCTGAAGGGAAGCGAAGCAAGTTCGGATCCAGCCCCATCTCCGGCGTTTGCCAAGCACTAGCAGGTTATGGAGACACTATTGGGAGTGCCTGCCGTGTGATTTACAATCAACCAGCGGCCAAGGCTGCTTGGGAGCGGTGCGGTGTTGCCGTTTCAGTTTGCAATGAGGGTACACACGAGTGCGAAGCAACCCATGGCTGGCGGCAGTGCTTCTGCTGACGGCCGCCGCAGGCGCTATCGGCTGCGGCAACAGGCAGAACCCAACGATTAACCCCATCAACCCTACGGGGCCCGCCGGTTCGGCCGCGGGTGGCTATGCACTGGTGCTGACGCAACCGGCGCTGCAGCCTGCCGCTTCCGCGACCAACCCTTGCCCCCTGAGCACGAATAGTACGAATAACCCGTACAGCCAGCCCGCGGTGGCCACGGTAATCGACTTTTCGGGGGACAGTGTGCTGGCGCAGGCGACCGTCGGTTATGGCCCGATTACCTCGGCGATTGCTCCCAGCAGCAACGAGGTGTACAGCCTTAACTGCGATGGAACCATCAGTGGTATTCCGCTGACACCCACGCTGCAGTCGAACAACGTGACGACCACTACGCTGTTCGCGGCGACGACGACCGGCTCGACCGGAGGCCAGCTCAGCGCGCCGTCGATCCAGACCAACATGATCGTGCAGAACTCTGCGATTTATGTAACGAACCCGGGTCTTGTGCCGAACGCCAACGGGGGTGCCGGGAGCCCGACAGGCAGTGTGGTGGGGGCCTTGACGGCGGGCTCGCCGCCGTCGCTTCTGCAGGCGATTCCGGTTGCGCCGGCGCTGGTGGCGCTCTCCGGCTCGCCTACGTCGCAACGGGTGTATGCCATTAGCCAGGGCGCCACGGGCAGCAACGTGAATTGGGGGCAGTGCACGACGCCGAACGCTGTGACGGGCAATGGTGAGGTGGACAGTATCGACACGGTGACCAACGCGGTTTCAAAGCGAATCCCGGTAGGGAACTGTCCGGTTTTCGGGCTGACGACGCCCGATGGACTGCGCACGTTCATTCTGAATCGCGGGTCGGGCACGGTTACGGTCATCAACTCGCAGGGTGACGCGCTCGATATGAGCTTTAACGCGACCGGCACGATCCATGTGGGCGCGGGGCCGGTGTATGCGGCGTATTTTCCGCAAAGGGCGCTGCTGGTTACCGCGAATTACGACTCTGGCACGGTGAGCTTCATCAATGTGCCGCTGGACTCCTTCGGCAATGATGTGCCGGGGGTGTTTGGCACGGTGCTTAAGACGGTGAACGTCGGTGCGAACCCGGCGGCGCTGTCGTTTCTGGGCGATGGCAGCCGCGTGTATGTGGTGTTGCAGGGCGATCCGGCAAACAGTGCGGCGACAGGCGCGATTGCGGTGGTGAATGCCACGAGCTTCAACCTGCAGAACACGATTGCCGTGCCTGGCCATCCGCGCTCGATCGCATCGACGTATAACAATCCCGAGGGCAAGGTGTACGTGGTGGCGCCGGATAGCCAGCTGCTGACGGTGCTGCGCACGGATACCGACACGATTTCGGCGCAGTTGCAGTTGCAGGGGTGCGGGGTGGACGTGCATACGAATTACCAGTATGTGGGCCAGAGCAATATCGCGGGCAGCGCGGTGTCGGCAAATACGATTGTGAATATGAGCAATTCGCCGGGCTCGGGCGCGCCGACGATTTCGTTCACACCAACAACCGCATCGCTCTGCCAGTAGCGGGCTGTTTGCCAAAAACCCGGCTCGACAAGCTGTTGGTGGAACGTGGGCTTGTTCCCTCGCGGGAGCGAGCCCAGGCTCTGCTGCTGGCTGGGCGCGTTCTGGTCGATGAACAAAAGCAGACCAAGCCTGGATTAGCAGTGGCTGAGGGTGCGGCGCTACGGCTGCTGGGCGAGGACATGCGCTACGTGAGCCGGGGCGGGTTGAAGCTGGAGGAAGCGCTCCGGCACTGGGGTATCGACCTCGTGGGGCGCGATTGCCTGGATGTCGGGGCTTCGACGGGCGGGTTTACGGACTGCATGCTGCAGCATGGGGCGCGGAGTGTGCTGGCGGTCGACACAGGATGGGGACAGATTGCGCACTCCCTGCGCAGCGATGCACGCGTGCTGCTGATGGAGCGCACCAATGCGCGCAAGCTGATGGCCGGTGAGCTGGAGCGGGCGACTGGTGGGCGCGAACTTTCATTTCTGGCGATGGATGTTTCGTTTATTTCGGCGACGCTAGTGTTGCCGGCGGTGCTTGGGGCGGCGCCGGGTTTGCGGGAAGCAGTGGTGCTGGTGAAGCCGCAGTTTGAGGCTGGGCGCGAGTGGGTGGGCAAGGGTGGGATTGTGCGCGACCCTCGGGCGCACGAGCTTGCCCAGGCGCGGGTGCGGGAGTGTGCGGCGGCACATGGGGCGGTGGATGTGGCGCTGATCGAGTCGCCGATTACGGGGGCTGAAGGGAACCGGGAGTTTTTGCTGCATGCGCTCTGGGCGCGGACACTGAGATCGTAAAAAAGCAAAACCGCCTGCGCGGCTGACGGCTATTTCATGGCGTGTGGCGTGGGGCTGCATTGCAGGCTGTTGTGGCCCTCGCGATGCTCGGGATCGTGAGTCCTGTTCGTTGATAGCTGAACCATTACACTTCTCTGTATGCGCACCATTGCGATCGTCTCTAAACCGCAAAAGCCTGAGCTGGCTGCGATCCTTGTCGAGCTGGTGGGGTGGCTGCGCGAGCATGGCTACCAGCCGGTGCTGGACGCGATTAGCGGGAGCTACACCTCGATAGCGCCGGTGGTGCCGCGCGAGCAGATGCGCGAGCATGATCCGGCGCTGGTGATTGTGCTGGGCGGTGACGGTACGGTGCTGGCTGCGTCGCGTGTTTTCGGCGGGCTGGGCACGCCGATTCTGAGTGTGAATCTGGGCTCGCTGGGGTTTTTGACCGAGGTTCGGCTGAGCGAACTGTACTCCACGCTTGAGGCCTGGTGCGAGGAGTGCGGCTCGCTCGACGTGCGCTCGATGCTGCACACCGAGCTTTGGCGCGCTGGAGCGAAGGTCTGCGAGCACGAAGCGCTGAATGACGCCGTGATCAGCAAGGGAACCATCTCGCGGATGGCGCAGTTCAGCGTGACGGTGGACGGGCATCTGGCGGCCGAGTACCGGGCCGATGGCGTGATCGTCGCGACGCCCACGGGTTCGACCGCGTATTCGCTTTCGGCGAATGGCCCGGTGCTTGAACCTTCAGTGGACGCGCACATTATTACGCCGGTTTGCCCGCACCTGCTCACGATGCGGCCGCTGGTGGTGCGCGGCGATGCCAAGTTACAGATTCGTGTCGTGGATGGCGGTGAGCCGACGTACCTGACAGTGGACGGGCAGGAGTCGGAGCCGCTGCGCGAGGGTGACGAGTTGCGGTGCTGGCGGTCGGAGCACAAGGTGAGATTGCTGCGCGTGGGCTCGGGGTCGTTTTATGATGTGCTGCGGACGAAGCTGAAGTGGGGCGAGCGCTAGGTGGTTAGTCCCGGCACTTGACGGATTGGGTCGACGCTAAATCGCTCAGCCTCGGCAAGGAAGAGCTTGCAGAGGGATTCGTAAGATGTCAGGCCTTTAAGGGTTTTGAGTCGTCTGGCGAAATTGTAAGCCAGGATAAAGGTATCGGGGTGCTTGCGTTACTTGGCCGCACCGACCAACATCTACGCGCAGTTCCGGCACAACCACGGCGTCGGCGGGGTAGAGTACGGGGTCCCGTATGACGACGTGAACGGTTTCAGTTCGACCATCTCCACGGACCCGGACACATGCCTTCAGCAGAGCTCGTAAGCGCAGGCTGCCTCTCCTGAAACATTCCGGGTTCCGGTAAACCGGAATGAGGCATGCGGGGCGAAGACTTCGATAACCCACCCGAATCAAAGCGGCAGAGTGTCGCCCTGAGCGGGACCGCAATGTGTGCCAATGCGACGCAGACCGCACGATAGTCACGTTACAAGGGTGCTCGACGCAGCTATAAATGCGTACCGATCGGCCGATAGATCAGTTGTAATCGATTGCTGACGTCAAGCCTCGCAGGGCAGCTTCGACTCCCGGATGGCTCGACTGAGAAACCGACTGTCACCCGAAACAGGAATCCACATGCGTCTGAAGCTCCGCCCCGTTCTGTCCACCGCTGCAAGCTTGCTCGCCTCCTTTCTGCTTGCCTCCGGAACCCCGGCTCTCGCCCAGCCGCAGTCCCAAGCCCAGGACATTGAAGCTTCGCCTGACGCCGCTATCATCCGTATTACGGAGCCCGTCGCCAACAACACTCTGGTGATCCTGAAGGGCAACACGCATCCACTCGCACAGGCTCGCTACGACGAGGGCGCGGCCCCGGCCACCCTCGCCACCGGCAAGCTCCAGCTATTGCTCAAGCGAAGCCCGGCCCAGCAGCTTGCCCTGCGCCAATACCTCGACAGCGCCCAGGATCCTCACTCGGCCACCTATCATCGGTGGCTCACCCCAGCGGCTTACGGTGCCCGCTTCGGCATCGCGGACCAGGATCTGCAAACGGTAGAGAACTGGCTGGGGAGCGAGGGCTTCAAGGTAGAAGCCGTGCCGGTCAGCCGCAACCTGATCCAGTTTTCAGGAACGGTCAGCCAGATCGCCCACACGTTCCACACGGGCATTCATTCCTACACGATCGACGGGGTGCGGCACTACAGCAACTCCACCGATCCCCGCATCCCCGCAGCTCTCGCCCCGGTCATCGCCGGCCTCTCGCCCCTCAACGACTTCCGCGCACAGCCCGGGCATATTCTCGGCACCAGCGCACAGGCCCAGCGCAGCGCGGGTAGCCTCAAGATCCTGTCCCCGTCATCTCGCGGCCCCATGCCGCTGCTCGTCAAAACAACCGGCAACCCCCCCGGGAACGCCCTCTACGTCACGCCGGCCGACGCCGCCACCATTTATAACTCGCCTAACGCGCTCAATAGCAGGTACACCGGCGCCACGCACCTGACCGGCGCGGGCGTCAACATCGGTCTCGCCGAGTATTCCGACCTGCAGACGACCGATTACGCCAACTACCGCAAGCTCTTTCTCAACGCAAGCACGCCCCACGACCCGCACCTTGTCGCCGAAGGCGTCGATCCAGGCGTTCTCGACCAGCACGACGGCCAGATTACGTTGGTCGACGCGGAAATCACCACGGGTCTCGCCCCCGACGCCGACATCTACGTCTACTCCGGCCAGAGCGATCTCCTCGAAGATGGCCTCACCAACGCCATCATTCGGGCAATTCAAGACAACACTGTTTCCATACTCAGCGTCAGCTACACCAACTGCGAAGCCTCCCTCGGCGTTTCCGGCAACCTCGAGATCAGTGAACTCTGGCAGGAAGCCGCGGCCCAGGGTATTTCAGTCGTCGTAGCCGCGGGCAACACCGGAACCGCGGCCTGCGACGACGGTGGGAGACACTCGGCAACCGGAGGACGCGCAGTCAGCGGCTTTGCATCCACCCCGTACAACATCGCCGTCGGCGGCACGGACTTCGACACACTCAGTACCAGCTTCGATCAGTACGTTAACACTGCAAGCAGCGGCGGCTCTACCCCCTACCACGGTTCAGCCCTTGGCTACATCCCGGAAAATCCCTGGAACGACTCCATCGAGAACAATTCTCTAGGCTCCTACACCGGCAATATTGCCGCCGCGTTCGGCTACGGCCTTGGCATCATCACCGCTGGCGGCGGTGGCGCCAGCAGTCTCGCCTACTGCGCCGCCGGCATCAATCCCACGACCGGCAACTGCACCGGCGCCCTTACCGGCTATCCCGCGCCACCCTTCCAGTCCGCCGTCAGTGCCGGTGCAGCAGCCCCATCTGGGGTGCGTTACCTTCCGGACGTCGCGCTCTTCAGCGGCGACATGATCCAGCATCCCGCTGGTTGGGCCATCTGCTCTGATAACCTCGTCGCCCAGGCAAACTACACATTCACCGACTGCTCACCCGCGGCGGACGGCACCTTTTCGGTTGAAGGCGTAGGCGGTACAGCTACCTCAACCGCCGCGTTCGCCGGTGTCCTCGGCATGGTCATCCAGTCCTTGGGCGCCACCACGCGTCTCGGCGTGGCCAACAACGTCCTTTATAACCTGCACGCAATGAGCAGCAACGCCGCCATCTTCCATGACGTAACGGTCGGCAACAACTCGGTCCCATGCACATCCGGCTCCACGGACTGCAGTTCAAACGGTTTCATCAACGGCTACGACGCTACCACCGGGTACGACTTGGCCAGCGGTCTTGGCAGCGTCGACATCAGTGCGTTAATCGCCGCATGGCCCACCGCCACCTTCACTCCGACGACCACCTCTCTACATATCAATGGCAACATGGCGCCCATCACCATCACGCATGGCACCGTCCTCACTCTGGCCGCTACCGTAACCCCCGCAACAGCGACCGGCACCGTCTCTGTTACCGGCACAACCGGTCAGGGCGGTGCCGCCGTCAGCCAGTACATCCCCCTCACGGGTGGCACCGGTTCCATCAGCACCAACACCCTCCCCGGTGGCACCTACAAAATCCAGGGCTACTACCCCGGCGATGTCAGCCACTCCCCAAGCACCTCTGCCCCAGCAATCCAGATCACCGTAAATCCGGAAGACAGCCAAGTGCTCCTCTCCCTGCTCATCACCGACGTCAACACCGGCAAGACCCTCACCAGCAGCTTCAACTATGGCTCCTACGGCTTCGTCTACGCGCAGCCCAAGTCCGCGACCGGCTCGGACGGAATCGCCACCGGAACCGTCACCCTGCTGAATAACAGGGCGACTCTGGGCTCGCAGCCACTCAACAGCAAGGGCAACGCGGCATTCCCCGTTGCCACCTTCGCGCCCGGCATCTACAGCCTCGGCGCAGCCTACAGCGGCGACGGCAGCTACAATCCAAGCACCACGGCGACCGACACAGCAATGTCCATCTCCAAGGCGCCCACCCTGCTCAGCGCCGCCCCGGCAGCCTCGGCGCTCAGCACTTCTGCCGCGGCAACACTAACCGTAACCCTCGCGACAGACAGCACCGGCGCCTTCCCAACCGGAGGAATCACCCTCATAGGAAACGGAAAATCTTTCACCGGAATCATCGCGCAAAGCCTCAATACGCTCAATGCGGTTCAGGAAATCGCGACGTTCACGGTGCCAGGTTCCGCACTGGCAGCCGGGACCAACACGCTCACGGCCACCTACCTCGGCGATGCTAACTACAACGGCTCGACCACAACGGTTGTCCTCACCGTCCCGAACGACGGCAGCAACGGCCCGGCGTTCACCCTCGCCGGCCCATCTGCCGGCATAACCGTGCCCGCACCAGGCGTATCAGCCACCGGCATCGTTACCATCACGCCCACCAACGGCTTTACGGGAGCAGTCAACCTGAGCTGCTCGATAGCCACGACCAAGCTGACGAACCCGCCTACCTGTAGCATCACGCCAACCGCCACGCTGGCCGCCAATATCTCCACAACAGCCACCCTGACGATCAACACGGCCGCCCCGACCAAATCGATCGCCCGGTTGGAGTCCGGAGGACCCGGCAACACCCCGATGCGCTATCTGCTCGCCGGCGCCGGCAGCATGGCACTCTGCTCAATGCTGCTCTTTACCATCCCGGCGCGCCGCCACTCCTGGCGTTCCATGCTGGTGGCTCTCGTAGCCTTTGGAGCCCTCGGCATTCTCGGCTGCGGTGTCACCGTAGGCCCCGGCCTAAGCGGCACGCAAGTCGGCACCTACACCGCTACCGTTACCGGCGCCAATGGCAGCACAACAGGGAGCACACAGGTTACGATCACAGTCCAGTAATCGGCCAGGAAGAAGCGGGCGCTGTTCGGGCAAAATGCATCCAGTGCTTTTTCTGAACTCTGTCCAGCGCTCGCTATCTCCTGATAACTGCCCGGTGTCTCGGACAGCATGGCCAGCCACGCTCAGGAGACGGAATCAACATAGCGCACCGCCATCCCTTCCTATAAGATCGAGTCTCTGGTGTCGGGAAGACGGTGCAACTCCGCCACTACCCCGTAACTGTAAGCGCTGAGAGCCTGAACATGCTGTCTGAAACCACTGGGGTGAAAACCCTGGGAAGGTCGTTCAAACTCAATGAAGCGCAAGTCAGGAGACCGGCCAGAGAAGTTTCACGGGCTTCGTTCAGCTTCGATGGGAGAGCTGAAGAGCACTGTCGCCGATCTCCCGGCATAATCCTGCCATGAGTCCGCGCAAGCGCTTCCTACAAATTCACTCCCGCTCAGCACACGTACGCGACGTCACCGCTGCCGTGTGCCAGGAGCGACACGATGAAGGAGACACACCGCAATACGGTGACGCTCGTGCTTGGCGGTGCGCGCAGCGGCAAGAGCCGCTACGCGCAGCAACTCGGCGAACGCGCAGGGAAAGTCGTCTTTATCGCAACTGCTCACGCTGGTGCTCACGCCGGCGGTAACGATGCCGAGATGCGCCAAAAAATCCAGTGTCACCGCGAAGAGCGCCCGCAACACTGGCCCACCGTGGAAGAGCCGCTCGAACTCGGAGCCGCTATCGAGCAACATGGCCCCAGCGCCGATACCGACGCCGATACCGGCACTGACACCGACCTCCTTCTCATCGACTGCCTCACCTTGTTCGCCGCCAACCTGCTCGAGGTTTGCGAAAGTTCTCCCGGAGAGATCGCCCGCAGGGTCGATCACCTCTGCCATGCGCTCGCAATCAGCCCCTGCGCCGTCGTTTTCGTCTCGAACGAGGTAGGCAGCGGCATCGTCCCCGCTTACGCTTCCGGTCGCAAATACCGCGATTTGCTCGGCGAGATCAATCAGAAAGTCGCGCAAGTCGCCGACGAAGCGGTGCTCATGGTCGCCGGCCTCCCGCTCTTTCTAAAAAACAAGCCCACACCCGCATGAGAAAACTCGCCCTTCTCATCGCAGCCCTGCTCTGCCTTTCAGGCAGCGCTCTTGCCAGCCGCATCCTCACCGATGAACTCGGCCGCCGGGTCGAGGTGCCTGACCACCCGCACCGCATCGTCTGCCTTGCGCCCAGCATCACCGATGCCGTCTTCGCGCTCGGCGCCGGCGCCGACGTGGTCGCCATCAGCGACTACACCAAATACCCCGCCCAGGCCCTCCAAAAGCCCAGCGTCGGCGGCACCCTCCACCCTTCGGTCGAAACCATCCTTTCCCTCCATCCCGACCTGGTTCTCGGCATTCAAACGAAAGCCCAGTCGGAATCCGCGGAGCAGATCACCCGGCTCGGCATCCCCGTCTTTCTCGTCGACCCCAAAGGCCTCGCCGGCATCCTCCGCTCGGTCGCGAGTCTCGGCCATGCCACCAACCGAGACGCTCAGGCCGCCACGCTCCTCAGCAACCTCAACAGGCGCATCGCCGCCGTCCGCGCCAGGGTAAAAGGCAAGCCGACACCCACCGTCTTTATGCCCATCTGGTACGACCCCATCCTCACCATCGGTAAACACGCCTTCATCACCGAGATCATCGAGGCCGCCGGGGGCCGCTCCGTTACCGATGACCTCGCACCCGACTGGCCGCAGATCAGTATGGAAGCGGTCATCGCCCGCGCCCCGCAGGCGCTGCTGCTCAATCGCGACGGCAAACTCACTTTCGATGCCCTCAAAGGCCGGCCCGGCTGGAGCAGCCTGCCTGCGATCCAGGCCCGGCGCGCTTTCTACGTCGACGACCGCATCGGCCTCCCCAGCCCGATCGCCATCGATGCCCTGGAGGACCTCGCCCGACAGTTCCACCCATAGCTTTATCCCTGGAATCGGCTCCAACGCCCCTCCGATTCCGTCCACGTCAACCACCAGCAAGGTGTCGGGAAGCGCGGTGCGAATCCGCCACTACCCCGTAACTGTATTCGCCGAGATCCGAGGCAAGCACCACGAACGCCACTAGAGAATTTCCGGGAAGGCAGCCTCCCATCGCAGACGCGTAAGCCAGGAGACCGGCCTTGCTCCACCCATTCCGAGGGGAATCATGAACGTTCGCACCCGCGTGTCCCGAGTCATCGGGATCCCGCTACTCACCGCCGTCACTCTATCGCCCCCGCCCTGCCTTGCCGCAAACGGCCCAACCTTGCACGGCAGCGTCCGCGACCCACTCGGCGCACTCGTCGCCGGCGCAAAGCTGGCACTGCTGCGCGATGAGCCCGGCCACCCAGACGGCCACCCAGACGTCGTGGCCCGCGCCACGGTGGACGCGCAGGGAACCTACCGCTTCGCGCTTCCGGCAGCCGGCCGGTACACCGTCCGCGTCCAGGCCCCCACCTTCCAGACCACTACTTCTCAGCCCGTCTTCGTCAGCGACCATGGCGATGCCGAACTGGATCTCACCCTCGCCACCCGGACGCTCACCGAACAGGTCACCGTCACTGCCACCGGCACCCCGACGCCGGAGGCGCAGACCGGCGCCTCCCTCACCGTGCTCAACGCCCAGGACTATCGCTACTCCCCCGAAGTGCAGGAGCCGCTGCGCCTGGTTCCGGGTCTCCAGGCCACCCAGTCCGGGCAAACCGGCGGCGGCACCGACCTGTTCATCCGCGGAGGCAACGCGAATGCCAACAAAGTGCTCATCGACGGCGTACCCGCGGACGATATCGGCGGCGCCGTCAACTTCGGCAACATCGCCACTATCGGCATCGAGTCGATCGAAGTTCTCCGCGAGCCCAACAGCGCCCTCTACGGGTCCGATGCGCTCGCCGGCGTCGTCAATCTCACCACGACCCGCGGCACCACCCCGCTTCCGCTGCTCACCTACTCCGGCGACGGCGGCAATTTCGGCACCTATCGCCAGTCCATCGAGGCCGGCGGCGCCTACCGCCAGTTCGACTATTACTCCGGCTTCGCTCGCCTGGACACCCGCAACAGCCTCCCCAACAACGCCTTCCACAACGGCACCTACTCCGGCAACTTCGGCTGGACCCCGAACACCGCCAACGACCTCCGCTTCACCGTCCGCCACCTCGCCACCGCCAACGGCTCCCCCAACGCCATCGCGCTCTACGGCATCCCCGATGCCGCCGGAGTCAAGGAGCAGGACAGCTTCTACAGCGCCGCCTGGAACAACCAGACCACCGACCGCTGGCACAACCAGCTTCGCTACGGGGGCCTGCGATTAAATTATCAATACACGGACTACGCCCCGACCGGCATCCCCGACGACCCCGCGAATCCGGCCACAACCAACTACCTCGGCGCTCCCGTCACCATCACCGGTGCCAACGGCTACAGCGTCACCGGCCAGGCCCTTTTCCACTACGCCGGCACCTCGTATCCAAACGAATACAGGGCGCCGACCAGTCGCGACTTTGCCTACGCGCAGACCGACTTCCGCTTCAACCCCCACATTACCGCGCTGGGCGCCTTCAAGTTCGAGCACGAGCACGGGTCAAACCTGGCACTCCCCGGCGGCACGCCGTCCGTAGTCGATCGCGGCAACTACAGCTACACCCTCCAGCTCGCCGGCGACCTCCGCAACCGGCTTTTCTACACAGTCGGCAGCGGCCTTGAAGACAACGGCCTCTTCGGCTTCGCGGCCACCCCGCGCGCCTCGCTGGCCTACTATCTCACCCGGCCCTCCGCTAACCGCTGGCTCGGCGGCGCCAAACTCCACGGAACTTTCGGGAAGGCCATCAAGGAGCCGAGCATCTTCTACCAGACAAGCTCCCTCTACAACCAGCTCGCCGCCCTGCCGAATGGCGCGCAGCTCATCGCGGCAAGTCGCGTCACTCCCATCGGGCCTGAAACCTCGCGAACCTACGACGGCGGCATCGATCAGGAGCTGTGGCACGAGCGCGTCCGTGTCGGAGCCACCTACTTCCATGACGAGTTCACCAATGTCGTCGAGTACATCCCTCCCGCTGGCCTGCTCGAAGTCGGCGTACCGCAGGTAACGATCGGCAGCCTGTACGGAGCAGCCGTCAACTCACAAGCTTTCCGCACGCAAGGGCTCGAACTCGAAAGCGAGGGCCGGATCACAAGCCACCTCTTCGCCCGAGGCGGCTACACCTTCCTCGATGCCGTGGTGCAGCGCTCCTTCTCCAGCGACAACCTGGGAGGCGGCAGCTTCAACCCAAGCTCCACCTTCAGCACGGTTCCCATCGGCGTCTTTTCTCCGCTTGACGGCGCCCGCCCATTCCGGCGAGCTCCCCAGACCGGCTATTTCGCCCTCACTTACAACCAGTCCAAATGGTACGGCGCCTTATCCGGCACCCTCGTCGGCAAGCGCGACGACAGCGACTACCTCACCGATGCTAACTTCGGCAACAGCCTCCTGCTGCCCAACCGCGATCTCCTCGGCTCCTACCAGCGCCTTGAGCTGGACGGAAGCTACCGGGTAAGCCATACCGTGACCACCTACGCCCACCTCCAGAACCTCCTAAGCGAGCACTACTTCGAAGCGTTCGGCTACCCGGCGCTGCCGCTCACGGTGCGCGCCGGCATTACGATCAACCTGGGAGGAGAGTCGTGGCGATTGAAGTAGCCCCGCAGGGTGCCGGCAGCAATCCGCTCCGGACTACCGAGCCCGGCAACCCCTCGCCCCTCGCAATCCCACCGCCCAAGCCCGAGCAAAACCATAACACCCCGCACCCCACCACCAATCGCGTCCTTCCGAGCAAAGCGGCAGCGCTCCCGCCAAAGAACCCGCACTCAAGAAATGTCCTCCCGAGCCAAGCAAGGAACCCGCACTCAAAAAGTGTCATCCTGAGCGAAGCGGCAGCGCTCCCGCCAAAGGGCCTGCTCTTGCCCCACCTCATACAACCGTCGCGACTACCCTGAAAACCAAACCCAATCCCGCGCCTCCACCAGCGGCCGAGCCGCATCTCCCCGCCCTCGTCCTGCTGCTCTGCGCGGCCCTGACCGCCGCCGTACTGCTCTCACTCGCCGTAGGCGCCGTCCACATCTCCCCCGCGGCCCTCGCCGGCGCACTTCTGGGTAGCCACCCTCTCTCCCCAACCCAGCACACCATCCTCTTCGAGCTCCGCCTCCCCCGCATCCTCGCCGCCGCCCTGGTCGGCGCCGCGCTCGCCATCTCCGGACTCCTCTTTCAGGGCCTCTTCCGCAACCCCCTGGCCGATCCCTACGTCATCGGTTCCTCCGGCGGCGCGGTCCTCGGCGCGGCCTTCGGCATCTTCTTCTTCTCGCAACTCTCCTGGTTCGGCTTCAGCGCCACCGCCATCCTGGCCTTCGCCGGCTCAGTCGCCACCATGGCCCTGGTCTACGCCCTCGCCCGATCGCGCGGCGGTACGGAGATCGTCACACTCCTGCTGGCCGGTTTCGCCGTCAGCACCATCCTAGGCAACTTCACCTATCTCTTCGAAATCATGGACACAGGCACCGGCACCAGGATCCTGCTCTCCTGGCTCCGCGGCGCCATCGGCATCCCCCAGTGGCCCCAACTAGCCGTAGCCGTCGCGCTTCTGCTGCTCGCCACCATCGCCGCAACCCCCCTCACCCGCCGCCTCAACACCCTCGCCCTCGGCGACGAGTACGCCGGGCAGCTCGGCCTGCGCGTCGAGTACACCCGCGTAGGCATCATCCTCACCGGCTCACTCCTCACCGCCGTCGCCGTCTCCCTCGGCGGTCTCATCAGCTTCGCCGGCCTCATCATCCCCCACATCGCCCGCCTCCTGCTCGGCCCTGACAACACCCGCCTGCTGCCCGTCACCGCGCTCGGCGGCGCCATCTTCCTCGTGCTCGCCGACACCCTCGCCCGCACCCTCCTCGCCCCCTCCGAGATACCGGTCGGCATCCTCATGGCCCTGCTCGGCGGCCCCTTTTTCCTCTACCTCCTGCGCCAGTCCAAACGGAGCTACGGCCTGTGATCCCGCCCCTCCTCCAGTTCAAAAACGTCAGCTTCGGCTACGGCACCCGCACCATCCTCGACTCCGCCAGCTTCGCACTCGCCCCCGACGCCTGCGTCGCCCTGATCGGTCCCAACGGCATCGGCAAAACCACCCTCCTGCGCCTTGCCTCCGGAGTCCTACGCCCCCACTCCGGAACCATCCTGCTCCGCGGCCGGCCCCTTGCCGAGCTCGCCGTCCGCCAGGCCGCCAGAATCATCGCCGTCGTCCCCCAGCAACTCGAAATTCCCTTCCAATACACCGTGCGGCAGGTCGTCGAACAGGGTCGCACCCCGCACCTCGGCCTCCTGCGCGGCCTCTCGCGCGCCGACCGCGCCGCCGTCGATCGCGCCCTCGACTTAGCCGACTGCACCGGCCTGCGCGGACGCATCTTCAACGAACTCAGCGGCGGCGAGCGCCAAAGGGTCAAAATCGCCCTCGGCCTCGCCCAACAGCCCGCGCTCATCCTGCTCGACGAGCCCACCCAAAATCTCGACATCGGCCGCCAGGTCGAGCTCCTTGACCTCCTCCACCACCTCCGGAGGGAAGGCATCGCCATCCTGGCCTCCATGCATGACCTCCACCTCATTGACGGCAACTTCGAAACCGTCTTTCTCCTCAGCCCCCACGCCCCCCTGCGGGGCGGCTCCCCACGCGAAATCCTCCGCCCCACCCTGCTCGAAGAAGCCTTTACCTGCCCACCCCAGCGTCACCCCTTCCTGCTGGAGCGGGCAGCACTCTACCAGTCCGAAACAACCCCGGAAAACCGCCAATGAGCCCAGCGAATCCCAGGATCACCGGACCCCTTCTCGACGAAGCAATCCGCCGCATCCTCCCTCCCGAGCCAGCGCTCGCCCAGGCCGCCCGCGCCCACCTCGACAGCCTCACCAAGCCTCTCGGCAGCCTGGGCCGCCTCGAAGACCTCGCCACCCAGCTCGTCGCCCTTCGCGGCGGGGACGTTTCAACCCCCTTCCGCAAAGCCGTCTACGTCTTCGCCGCCGACCACGGCATCGTCGCCGAAGGCGTCAGCGCCTACCCCGCCGGCGTCACCCGGCAAATGGTCCTCAACTTCCTCACCGGCGGCGCAGCCGTCAATGTGCTCGCCCGCCTCCATCACGTCGCCCTGCACATCGTCGACGTCGGCATCGACGGCGACCTTGATCCCCACCCCGACCTCCTCGCCCGCAAAGTCCGCCGCGGCAGCCGCAACATGCTCCACGAACCCGCCATGTCGCACGAAGAGTTAGCCCAGGCGCTCGCAGTCGGCCTGCAACTCGCGGACCAAGCAGCATCCAGCGGCGAAACAGTCATCGCCGTAGGAGAAATGGGCATTGGCAACACCACCTCCGCCAGCGCCCTCACCGCCGCCCTCACCGCGCAGCCGGTCCAGCACGTTACCGGTCGCGGCGCCGGCCTCGACGACACAACCTACGCCCACAAATGCCGCGTCCTCTCAGCGGTCTTCGAACGCCACCTCCCTGCTCCTACCCCGCCGCCGCTCCACCCCGCCGAACTTCTCCGCCGCATCGGCGGCCTGGAAATCGCCGCCATGACCGGCATGATCCTCGGCGCCGCCAGCCACGGGCTCGCCGTAGTCGCCGACGGCTTCATCTCCACCGCCGCCGCAGCCCTGGCCCTGGCACTCGCCCCCGCGGCCCGCCCCTACCTCTTCGCCGGCCACCAGTCCCAGGAGCCCGGCCACCGTATTCTCCTGGCCCTCCTCGGCCTCCACCCCATCCTCCAACTCGACATGCGTCTCGGCGAGGGCACCGGCGCCCTCCTCGCCCTGCCTATCCTCGAGTCCGCCCTCCACCTCTACCGCGAAATGGCCACATTCACCTCCGCCGGAGTCGACACGGCGACTCCCTCTGCTACGGCTCCGAACGGAAGCACCCCAGGCACCACCGCCGAAAACCCCACGGACGTCCCAGCGAAACTCACCAACCCGCAACCCCGACCGGGGAAACCCACCCCATGACCCTCCCCCGCCGCCTCGCAACCGATCTCATCGTCGCCTTCCAGTTCCTCACCCGCATCCCCACGCCGCAGGTCCCCTTCGCCCCCGACTCCCTCGCCCGCGCCGCCGCCTTCTTCCCCGCGGTCGGCCTAGCATTGGGCGCCGCCGCCGCCCTGCTGCACCGCCTGCTCGCCCCTCATCTCAGCCGCCCCCTCGCCGCCCTGGCCGTCATCGCCGCGCTGGTACTCGCCACCGGCGCCCTGCACGAAGACGGCCTGGCCGACGCCGCCGACGGCTTCGGCGGCGGCCGCGACCGCGACCAAACCCTCCTGATCCTGCGCGACAGCCGCATCGGCAGCTACGGCGCGCTCGCCCTTATCCTTTCCGTCCTCGCCCGCGTCCTGCTGCTCTCCTCCGTACCGCTCCGGCACGTGGCAGCCTCCCTCATCGCGGCCGAAACCCTCTCCCGCTGGTCCAGCCTCCCACTCACCCTCTTACCTGCCGCCCGCCCGCAAAACGACCTCCAAAACGGCCAAGGCGCTCGCCTCGCGCAAAACGTCTCCCGCACCACCTTGCTGGTCGGCACACTGTTGGCTGCAGCCGTCAGCCTCTTCGCCCTCCGCCAGGCGGCCATCGCGCCCATTCTGCTCACCGCCGCCCTCGTCGCGCTGGGCGGCCGCTACTTCCTGCGCCGCCTCGGCGGCGTCACCGGCGACTGCTTCGGCGCCGTCATCCAGCTCACCGAGATCGCCGTCCTCTGCTGCGGAGCCTGGCTACCATGAACTCCATCCTCTTCATCCGACACGCCGAAACCGACCTCGCCGGCACCTTCTGCGGCCATACCGATCCCAGGCTTAACGGGCGCGGCCGCCAGCAGGCCGCCGCTCTGGCCATCAAGCTCGACGGCACCCCCATCCATGCCATCTACGCAAGCGACCTCCAGCGTGCCCACGCCACCGCACAAGCCATCGCCGACCGAAAAGGCCTCGTCTGTCAGCTGCGCCCGGCTTTCCGCGAAATCCATTTCGGCAGCTGGGAAGGCCTCACCTGGACCGAGATCGAACAGCTCGATCCCCATTTCGCCGCACTCTGGGCCAGGGACTTCCCAACCCTCCCCGCACCCGGCGGAGAGCGCTTCAGCGACTTCGAGGCACGCGTCCTCAAAGCCGTCGCCGAGCTGCCCACCGTTCCAGCGCTCCCCATCGCCGTCGTCACCCACGCCGGCGTCCTCCGTGTCATCCTCAACCGCCTCTGCGGCGTTACGCCCCAGCTGGCCTGGGAACGCACGAGGCACTTTTGCTCCGTCGTACACTACCCGCCTGTGCAGCAGCCACCCATCCAATCCACAATCCATAACCCATAGGAGAACCCCATGAGCATCGCAACCAAACAAGGAGACGGCGGCCAGACCGCCCTCACCGGCGGCACCCGCATCTCCAAGGCAGACCTCCGCGTCGAGGCCTACGGCACCATCGACGAGCTCAACACCTTCCTCGGCTTTGCCCGCAGCATCTGTTCCGATGAGGAGATCGCCGGCTGGACCGAGACCATCCAGCGCACCCTCTTCCGCGTCGGCGCCGCCCTCGCCACCCCGCCCGACAGCCGACAAGGCCCCCCCGTGCTGTCGCCTGACGACGTAAATTTCCTCACCGAGCTGGTCTACAAAATCGAGGCCACCGAAGGCATCCTCGCCGACTGGTCGCTCCCCGGCGCCCTGCGCGAGTCCGCCGCCTACGAAATCTGCCGAACCGTCTGCCGCCGCGCCGAACGCCACGCCGTCCGCCTCGCCGAGTCCGGCCAGTCCGTCCTCTCCGAGGTCCTGGCCTACCTCAACCGCCTCTCCGACCTGCTCTGGCTCTTCGGTCGCCAAATCGAGCACAACGCCGGTATCGACGCCCGTCTCCGCGACGACAGGGAAGCCGGCCCCAAGTGGTCCAGGGCATGGTAACCCCACCGGCACCGGCCTTTCCACCGGCGGATCGCGACGCCGTCTACCGCGCCATCCACGGGCGCCGCGACGTGCGCCGCGGCTTCCTGCCCACCCCCATGCCCGATGACCTGCTCCTGCGCATCCTCTCCGCCGCCCACCACGCCCCATCGGTCGGCTTCATGCAACCCTGGCGCTTCCTCCTCATTCGTGACTGGCAGACCCGCGCCGCTGTCCACCATCTTTTTGCGGATGCGACAGAAAAAGCCGCCGCCGCCTACTCGGGCGAGCAACGTGATCGGTACGCCGGCCTCAAACTCGAAGGCATCCTCGAAGCCCCGCAAAATCTCTGCATTGTCTTCGATCCGGCCACCGAGCGCGGCCACGGCCTTGGCCGCCAGACGGTGCCCGAAACCGCCCTCTACTCGGTCATCTGCGCGATCCAGAATCTCTGGCTCGCCGCGCGCGCCGAAGGCATCGGCGTCGGCTGGGCCAGCATTCTCGAGCCCGATCGACTCCGCGACGTCCTCGCCATCCCACCGCACGCCTTCCCCGTCGCCTATCTCTGCCTCGGCTTCGTCGAGAGCTTTGCCGGGGAGCCCGACCTCGAACGCGCCGGATGGCAAGCACGTACTCCTCTCCGCAACGTCCTCGCGCTCGACCGCTACGACCGAGACTGGCTCCCCGAGAACCCCGGCATATAACCAGCCACATCTCAAATGCGAAACACGGAAATCTCCCCACCCGTTTAGGGCGGTAGCAGGATTACTGTCATATACAAGAAGAGGTGTCATCCTGAGCGGAGCGGTAGCGCTTGCGCCAAGGATCTGCTTTTAACCCACACATCTAGCCTCACCGCCGCTCTAAATCAACGACTAAGCCTGGACATCATCGCCTCCGGATAGCGAGTCCCGGCGGCAACGCCCGCAGGAGCGATTTCATCGATCTCGCGCAGCTCCCGCGGAGTAAACGTAATGTCCTCAGCAGCGGCATTTTCTTCCAGATACTTGACACGCTTGGTCCCCGGGATAGGCACGATGTGTTCGCTCTGTCGCAGAACCCAGGCCAGCGCGAGCTGGGATGCCTGCACACCTTTGCGCCGGGCCAGCTCCTGGATCTTGCCGACCAGTTCCAGATTCTTCCCGAAGTTCTCCCCCTGAAATCGGGGATGCGTACGCCGCACATCATCGGCCTCGAAGTCGTTCTCGCTCTTGATCTGCCCGGTCAGGAACCCTCGGCCAAGCGGGGAGTAGGCAACAAAGCCAATCCCCAGCTCACGGCACAGCGCAAGCAGCTCGTCTTCCGGCTCGCGCGACCACAACGAGTACTCGGTTTGCAGCGCGGAAAGGGGATGTGTTCTGTGGGCGCGCCGGATGGTTTCCGGACCGGCCTCCGACAGCCCCAGATAGCGCACCTTCCCGGCCTGGACCAGCCCGGCCATCGCCCCAACCGTCTCCTCGATCGGCACATTGAAGTCGACCCGGTGCTGGTAATAGAGGTCGATCGTGTCGGTGCCGAGGCGGCGCAGGCTCGCATCGCAGGCCGCCCGGACGTACTCCGGGCGCCCATTGATGCTGCGCTTGGAGGCGTCGTTCGGATCGTTTGGATCAAGGGAAATCCCGAATTTGGTGGCGATGGTAATTTCCTCCCGGCGCCCTTTGAAAACGCGGCCCAGGAGCTCTTCATTGGTATGCGGACCGTAGGCGTCGGAGGTATCGAGAAAGGTGATTCCCAGTTCGACGGCGCGGTTCAGGGTGGCGGTCGACTCCCCCTCATCGCGACTCCCGTAAAAGATGGACATGCCCATGCAGCCGAGTCCCTGCTCGGAAACCATCAACCCCTGCGTACCGAGTTTGCGCCGTTTCTGTGCCATGATTCTCCTTCGGTACGTTGGAGTCGGCAACCATGGCTTGCGATGCAGCTCCCCTGCCTCCGGCGGAATTCACAGTACGTTCTTATACGGAAGGCCTCCCCGGTTGTACGCTGAGGCGAGCCGTGTGCGATCGGCCCCGGCCCGAAGAGGTAATTTTCTCGGACCGGAACCGCCCCGAGCCGGCCGGGCTCATGATGAGCGCGGTTGTAAAGCAATGGACGCAGTTGGTAAAGCAGAAGCAGAGTTAATGTCATGTACAAAAGGGGGTCATCCTGAGCGCAGCGGGGGCGCTTGCGCCAAAGGATCTGCTTGACTCACCTCACACTGTCCTTGCTATCGCTATAGCGCTTGCGCCAAAGAATCTGCGTTCCCACACCTCCACCGCAACGGAAAGGCACTCGCTTGAGCACGTCTGTTTTTGTTCTTGAAGACGACCCGGATATCGCGCGGCTCGTCGAGCACCACCTGCAGGCCGCCGGCTACACGCCCCGGCTCTTCCCCACGCCCCTCGGCCTCATTGCCGAAGCCGAGCGGGGGGCGCCCAGCTTATTTCTCCTCGACATCATGGTGCCGGGCGGCGATGGTCTGGATGTCTGCCGCAGGCTCCGCGCCAACCCCCAGCTTTCCTCCGTCCCCATCATCTTCATGACCGCCAAGGCGTCGGAAAACGACCGCGTCCTCGGCCTCGAGCTGGGCGCCGACGACTACATCACCAAACCCTTCGCCCCGCGCGAGCTGGTCGCCCGCGTCAAAGCGGTCCTGCGCCGCTTCGAGCGTCCCACCGGTCCGCAGACCATCCAGTTCGAAGATGTGGTCATCGACGCCGGCGCCATGCAACTCAAGGTCCGCGGCGAGCTCACCACCACCACCGCAACCGAGTTCCGCCTGCTCGACTACCTGGCCCGCCACCCCGGCCGAGTGTTTTCCCGCGACCACCTCCTCGACGCCGTCTGGGGCGATGCCCGCTTCGTAACCCCTCGCTCCGTCGACGTCTATGTCCGCCGCATCCGCGAAAAAATCGAGGTCGACCCCGAAAACCCCCGCTATCTCAAAACAGTTCGCGGCGCCGGCTACCGATTCGAACTACCAAAAGAGACCCCTAAAGTTCAAGAATCCCGTTAACCGACAGCCGCAAACCGGCCGACCTTCGCTAGTCTCCCAAATTATTGATTGCTTACCGGAAGGCGATTTTTACTTGAGGTGTCATCCTGAGCGCAGCGGGGGCGCTTGCGCCAAAGGATCTGCCTTTGACCCACCTCATACTATCCCTGCTATCACCTTAATGTGTAAGCTGAACTCCTCAAACCAATGACCGGCCGCGTATTCACCAAACTCCTTTTCTCGTTCCTGCTCGTGCTCTCCATCGGCACCGCCATCCTCGACTTTTCGGTGCGTCGCATCGTGCAGTACTCGCTCACCGCACAGGCCCGGTCCTTCTACGCTGACAGGGCGCAAAACATGGCTCGCCAGCTTGCCGTCGCTCCCTCAGGCGCCCTCCCCGGCCTCGTCGAAGCCCAGGCCCTCGCTGCCCACGCCGACATCACCCTCCTGGACACATCGAGGCGAGCCGTAGCTCAGGCTTTCGGAGCTTCCGGCGACCCCCTCCGTCCCGCCGAGTACACCCCCTCCGACATCCCCTCCGACACTTCATCTCTCGCTCCCAACTCCATTCCCAGTCCAGCGGGCGCAGCCGGCGAGACAGTCACGATTGAACTCCCAGCCGGCTCCTACCGCGCCCGCTTTGCCTTCTCCCTCCGCGCGCTCCATGCCACGCTCGACCTGCTGCGCCGCGACCTCCTCTTCGCCTCGCTCCTGGCGCTTGCCCTGGCCACCCTCATGGCTGCATTCCTCGCCAGGCGCGCCGCGCTCCGCCTGGGCCGCATCCTGCGCTTTGCCAATCGCATCGCCGCCGGCGAGCTCTCGGCCCGCGTCGAAGAGGGCCGCCTCGACGAAATATCCGAGGTCGCTCACGCCCTCGATGCCACCGCAGCCCGCCTTGAAGCCAGCTTCCGCGCCCTCGACGGCTCACGCCGTGAACTCGCCGTGTTGCTCGACAGCATGGGCGAAGCCGTCATCGGCATCTCCGCCGCGTCCCAGGTCACCTGGACCAACTCCAAAATGAAAGCCATTCTCCCCTTCGTCCGCGAAGGCCGCTCGCTCGTCGAGTGCATCCGCGACCCCGAAGTGCTGCGCTCGGTCGGCGTAGCCATGCGCGAAGGGGGCCTGGGCCGCGGCAGGGCTACCGGCTTCGTACCCGGCCGCGCCTTCTCGGTCAGTGCCGCCCCCATGCCCGGCGGCGGCGCCGTTGTCGTCCTGCACGACGTCACCGATGCCGAGCGGGCGGAACGCATGCGCCGCGACTTCGTCGCCAACGTCTCCCACGAGCTGCGCACCCCGCTCACCTCCATCAGCGGCTACGTCGAAACCGTCCTCGACGACCCTTCGCTCTCCGACCAGGCGCGCGAATTCCTGGCGATCGTCCTGCGCAACGCCACCCGCATGAACCGCCTCACCGCGGACCTGCTCGCACTGGCCAACGTCGAAGGGGGGGACTACCGCATTCAGCCCCTCGCCATCCCCGCCAACCTGCTGCTCGACGATGCCCTCGACGCGCTTGCCGGCATGGCCATCGACTCCGGCGTCGTCATCGAGCGAAGCCCCGCCACCGCCAGTCCCGTTCTGGCCGACCCCGACGCCCTCCAACAGGTCTTCGGCAATCTCATCGAGAACGCAATAAAATACGGCCGCTCCGGCCGCCGCGTTCGCGTAGGCGCCCGCGATGCGGTGTCCGAAACGGGCACAGGCGCGGGCACAGAAGCGGGCACAGCCGCGGGCACCACCGTCGAGTTCTCCGTGCAGGACTTCGGCCCTGGCATCGCCTCCGAGCATCTCTACCGCATCTTCGAGCGCTTCTACCGCGTCGACAAAGCCCGCTCCCGCGACTCCGGCGGCACCGGCCTCGGGCTCGCCATCGTCAAACACATCGTCCTCGCCCACGGCGGCGCCATCCGTGTCGAAAGTGAGCTCGGCGCGGGAGCAACATTCATTTTCACCCTGCCCCGCGTCCCCTCCGCGACCGTGCTCGACCGACCGACACCTTCTGAAAACGCCACCACGTACTCCACCCCATAACCTGTCGCAATCCGGCACACAAAGCACTTATCCGTCACAAAATCCTGACAATGTACATACCCCTGGAACAGAGGGATCCCACAATGCAGCATGAAAGTGAAGCTGGTGCGTGCTGGATCCGGGCGAGCGATCGTCGGTTTCCTATGTGCCGTCGCCGACACCGGGGGCCGCGAAACTACCGGCCATGGTTGCACAGTGAAATAAAGCAGAAGCAGAGTTACTGTCATGTACAAAAGGGTGTCATCCTGAGCGCAGCGATAGTGCTTGCGCCAAAGGATCTGCTTTTCGCCCATCTCACAGCCTGCTTGCTACCGCTCTAGTGTTCGGGGAGTGAATCCACACCCAAAGCTGGGCGCTCAGGTCCGGGCGCTGTTACCCTCTCCTAAGCTGCTTTCAAGTCACACATCCATGCCCGAACCCCGGGCCATTAACCTGTTATTCAACAAAGCTCGATAGGGTGAATGCTGGTGGATAGTAAAACACAGCAAGTTCGTATACCCGGCTTTTCCCAGATCCCCCCCCAGGCTGCAACCGCCGGTCCCGTTTCGACACCCGTGCCGACACCCCTTCCGACACGGGGCGGCCCTTCCCCCATTCGGCAGTTCCTCGCCGGGCGGGGCAGCTCCGCCCTCAGCGATCGCGCCTTCCGCGGCCTCATGATCGCCTGCGCCCTCTCCCTCTTCGCCATCGTCGCGCTTATCGCGACCGAGCTCGTACTGCGCTCGCAGCTTTCACTCAAAAAGTTTGGCATCGGGTTCTTCTTCCACTCCGGCTGGGATCCGGTCTCCGGCAACTACGGCGCCTGGCCGTTCATCTACGGCACACTGGTGTCCTCCTTTGTGGCGCTCGCCATTGCGGTACCCCTTGCCGTGGGCCTCGCCATTTTCCTCACGGAAATGTGCCCGCGCCCCTTGCGCTCCCCCCTTGCCTTTCTTACCGAGCTGCTCGCCGCCATCCCCAGCGTTGTCTACGGCCTGTGGGCCGTCTTTGTTCTCGTCCCCCTGCTGCGCGAGCACGTGGACCCGGTACTGGCCAAAACCCTCGGCTGGACCACCCTGTTCACCGGGCCCAACTACGGCATCGGCATGCTCGCCGCCGGCGTCATCCTGGCCATCATGATCCTGCCCATCATCTCCTCGCTCACCCGCGAGGTCATGACCGCGGTCCCCTACACCCAGCGCGAAGCCGTGCTCGCGCTCGGCGCCACCCGCTGGGAGATGATCCGCATGGGTGTACTCAGAAACGCCCGCATCGGCATCGTCGGGTCCGTGATCCTGGGCCTCGGCCGCGCCCTGGGCGAAACCATGGCCGTCACCATGGTCATCGGCAATCGTCCGGAGATCGCGCGCTCCCTCTTCGCCCCCGGCTACAGCATGGCCAGCGTCATCGCCAATGAATTCTCCGAGGCCTCGGACGACCTCTATCTCAGCGCGCTCATCGAGATCGGCCTCGCCCTGTTCCTCGTCACCATCGTCGTCAACGCCCTGGCCCGCATCCTGGTCTGGGCCGTCACCCGCGGCGCGCCGGCGCGCGCTGCCGCATAAGCGGGGAAGGGAAGACACATGGCGACACAGCATGCAATCGGCAGCCCCAGCCGGCTCGCGCGCACCGACAATCGCACCATGCGCAGCGCCGTCAACCACCTCGCGACCGGCCTCGCCGTGCTTAGCACCATCCTGGTCGTCGCCCCCCTGGTCGCCATCTTCGTGTACCTGCTCTACAAGGGCGCCAGCTCGCTCAATCTCGCCTTTTTCACCCAGATTCCCAAGCCGGTCGGCATGGTCGGCGGCGGCATGGCCAACGCCATCCTCGGCTCGGGTGTGGTGCTCGGCATCGCCAGCGCCATCGGTGTGCCCATCGGCATCGCCGCCGGTATCTTTCTCGCCGAGTTCGGCCGCGGCAGCCGGTTCGCCACCCTCGTCCGCTTTACCGCCGATGTCCTCAACGGCGTCCCGTCCATCGTCATGGGCATCGCCGTTTACTCACTCATCGTTCTGCCGCAAAAGCACTTTTCCGCCCTCTCCGGCGGCGTCGCCCTCGGCATCATGATGATCCCCACCATCACCCGCACCACCGAGGAAATGCTGCTCATGGTCCCCAACTCCGTGCGCGAAGCAGCCCTCGGCCTCGGCGTGCCCAACTGGCGCTCGGTGTTGTCCATCACCCTTAAAACCGCCTCGCCCGGCGTCATTACCGGCTGCATGCTGGCCTTTGCGCGCGTCGCCGGCGAAACCGCCCCGCTGCTCTTCACCGCCTTCGGCAACAGCTTCTGGAGTAGCAACCTCAATCAGCCCATCGCGGCCCTGCCGCTGCAAATCTACATCTACGCCATCTCGCCCTACGACGACTGGCATCGCCTCGCCTGGGCCGGGTCGCTGGTTCTGATTCTGCTCATCGTCGTTGCAGTCGCGCTGGTACGCTACGTCGCCGGCCGCGGCATTCTGAAAGGGGCAAGCTAAGTGGGTGTCGGCATCGAAGTCAAGGAGCTGGACGCGTGGTACGGCACGCACCAGACTCTTTTCAAAATCAACCTGAACGTTCCGCCTAACCAGGCCACGGCCCTCATCGGCCCTTCCGGATGCGGTAAGAGCACCTTTGTGCGCTGTCTCAACCGCATGCACGAAACCGCCGCCGCCGGCCGCGTCGCCGGCATCGTTCGCATCGGCGAGCTCGACATCTACAAAGATGCCTCGCCGGTCGAAATCCGCCGCCGCGTCGGCATGGTCTTCCAGCGGCCCAACCCGTTTCCGACCATGTCCATCTACGACAACGTCGCCTCCGGCCTCATACTCAACGGCTTTCGCAACCGGCGTATCCTCGACGAAATCGTCGAGAAATCGCTCAAAAGTGCCGCCCTCTGGGACGAAGTCAAGGACGACCTGCGCAAGAAGTCCGGCGCCAGCCTCTCCGGCGGCCAGCAGCAGCGCCTCTGCATCGCGCGCTCGCTCGCCGTCGATCCCGAAGTCCTGCTCATGGACGAGCCCGCCTCCGCCCTCGACCCCGTCTCCACCGCCAAAATCGAAGACCTCATCTTCGAGCTCAAGTCCCAGTACACCATCGTCATCGTCACCCACAACATGCAACAGGCAGCGCGCGTAGCCGAGCGCACCGGCTTCTTTCTCTCCGGCAAGCTGGTCGAGTTCGACGTCACCCACAAAATCTTCACCAACCCCGGTGACAAGCGCACCGAGGACTACATCACCGGGAGGTTTGGCTAATGCGTGTTCGCTTCCATCAAAGTCTCGGCGACCTCAAGGAGAAAATCCTGGTCATGGCCGGTATGGCCGAGCAGTCCATCGAGCGCGCCATCGAGGCCTATCGCACCCGCGACCTCGCCCTGGCCGATCTAGTCGAACACTCCGAGGTCGCCATCAATCGCTATGAGCGCGAAATCGACCAGATGGCGCTCGACCTGCTCGCCATGGAGCAGCCCATGGCCATCGACCTGCGCTTCATCCTGGCTGTCATCAAAATCAACGCCGATGTCGAACGCGTCGGGGACTCCGCCGTAAACATCGTCGAACGCGTCCGGGAAATGCAGGCGTTTCCCACCGCCGACCTGCCCGTCGATATCCCCCGCATCGCCGCGCTCGCGACCGACATGATGCGCCGCGCCCTGCAGTCCTTCGTGGAAGGCGACGCCGATGCCGCCGAAAAAGTGCTGACCCTCGACGATGCCGTCGACCAGCTGAACGGAAGCGCCTATTTCGCCTTGCTCAACGTCATGCGCGAGCAGCCCCACCTGACCCCCCAGGCGCTCAACGCCCTCGTCATCGCACGCTCCCTCGAGCGCGTAGCCGACCACGCCACCAACATCGCCGAAGACGTCATCTTCTGGATCCGCGGCGCCGATGTCCGCCACTATGTCCCGCCGACGATCCCCATCCCAGTTTCAAGGATCGACAGCATCATGAACGGAGCCGAATCACAACCCGGTGACAGCCAGCCTACAAACTAAACGGGAAGCAGATCCGCTCTCATGCACAAAAAGGATGTCGTCCTGAGCGCAGCGGCGGCGCTTGCGCCAAAGGATCTGCTTTAGACCCACGTCGCACCCCGCCTCTAGTTCCGCGTAGGCAACAACTCCATCGGCTCCGTCAGGCTGAACACAATCTCCGAGCCTTCCTCCACCTGCGCCTGCGCCGGCTTCTGCAGCAGCAAGTGCGTGGTCACCACGCCCGCCCCCACAATGGCGCCCGCGCCCGCGCCGATCGGCCCGCCAAGCACCCCGCCTACAATCGCCCCGCCGCCCGCGCCGCCGCCATACTCCGCCAGATCTTTGACCATATGCGCCTTGGGCTGAATCCCACCCTCGCCATCGGTGTGCGTCCCAGGCTGCGAACTCGCAATCGCCTGCGCATATAAGTGATACGCCGTGCCATCCGGCAGAATCACCGCATCCGGCCGCAACCGAATCGTCGCATGCCCCCCCAGCCGATGTCCCTGCGTCACCTCCGTCACCCGCCCCCGCAACTCCGAGCCCATCGGAATCACGACGCGCCCTTCCTTGTACACATCGCTCGCCACCTGCGCACGGAACGGCTCGCCGCTCTGGCTCCGCTGCGTGCTCAGCGCCCCCAGCAGACGCACATGGATATCGGTCCCCTCAGGTAACTGATTCGAAGGCGAAGGCACCATCCCCACAATCCCGTAATCCGGGTTACCCGGGCGAGCGATCAGGTGCGCATTCCGCTCCTCGGCGGTCGCCGGCGCCGGCGCCGTCTCTGCCTGCGAATGTGTCGTACTCGTAACAATCCCGTAATCCGGGTTCTCGGCAAGCGCCGCATGCGCGGTCGAAGCAGGCGCCGCGACCGGCGTCCCCGGCAGCGGCTTGCGCGGCGCCGCGGTCACAACATCCTCATTCGCAACAATCGCATCATCCGCCGGCGGACGCGCCACCCCGGTGTACTGGTCGCCCCCCGTGCTCTGCGCGTGGACAAATGCGGACGGAAGCAAAACCAGCGACGCTGACACAAGCAGCCTCGCCATGGGGGATATACGCGATACAGGGATACGGGACTTCATGCCGGACACACTCCATAGGGGCAGCCACAACGGGCAAGCCTCTTCAGTCCAGCCTATGTTGAACACCCATGTTTCTCTAGAAAAATCAACGCAGCCGTCAGCCGGGGAACCACAAAAGTAAAGCCTCACACAGCCCGTCCCCCCTCCCAACCGTGAAAATTCGTGAAAGGGAAGCCCCTCCCCCTGCATGGGGCGCCGTTCCCTTTGTTAGAATCGGCTTGTTTACGGAGATTTTCGCTCCGCGCCATTTATCCGCGTCACAGCTCTGCGTCACACATAGGTACCCCCAGCGTGGACATGGTCGAACACATCCGGAGCGCCACCGAAGGCCACGCACCGGTTCGCGTCGACCGCAGGCCGCGCTTGTCCGAACGCTTACAGCACCGCATCACCACCGATTCACAGATGGAAACACAGACAGGGATCCCCATGACCGAAATCGTCGCCATCCACGCCCGGGAAATCCTCGATTCCCGCGGCAACCCCACCGTTGAAGCAGAGGTCGTCGTCGAAGGCGGCATCCGCGGCCGCGCCGCCGTTCCCTCCGGAGCCTCCACCGGCGAGCACGAGGCTGTCGAGCTCCGCGACGGCGACAAAGGCCACTACCTCGGCAAAGGCGTCCTCCAGGCCGTCGAAAACGTCGAGTCCGTCCTCGCCCCCGAGCTCACCGGCATGGACGCCGCCAACCAGCGCCTCCTCGACGCCACCATGATCGCCATCGACGGCACCCCCAACAAAAGCAAGCTCGGCGCCAACGCCATCCTCGCCGTCTCGATGGCCTCCGCCCGCGCCTCCGCCACCGCCCTCCACCTTCCCCTCTACCGCTACCTCGGCGGGGTCAACGCCTCCATCCTCCCCACCCCCATGATGAACATCCTCAACGGCGGCGCCCACGCCGACAACAACGTCGACTTCCAGGAGTTCATGGTCATGCCCGTCGGCGCCGAGCGCTTCTCCGACGCCCTCCGCTGGGGCGCCGAAGTCTTCCACACCCTCAAAGGCGTGCTCAAAAAGCGCGGTTACAACACCTCCGTCGGCGACGAAGGCGGCTTTGCCCCTTCCCTCAAGTCCAACGAGGAAGCCATTGAACTCATCCTCGAGTCCATCGACCTGGCCGGCTACAAGGCAGGCGAGGAAATCGCCATCGCCCTCGATCCCGCCGCCAGCGAATTCTATGACAAGGATGCGGGCCGTTACATCTTCAAAAAGAGCGACCGCCGCGAACTCACCAGCGAGGAAATGTCTCGCTACTGGGAAAGCTGGGCGCGCCAGTACCCCATCGTCTCCCTCGAAGACGGCCTCGCGGAAAACGACTGGGACGGCTGGAAATACCTCAGCGAACTGCTCGGTTCCTCCATCCAGCTCGTCGGCGATGACCTCTTCGTCACAAATACCGAGCGCCTCCAGCGCGGCATCGAAGAAGGCGTTGCCAACTCCATCCTGATCAAGGTCAACCAGATCGGCACGGTAAGTGAAACCCTCGAAGCCATCGAGCTCGGCCGCCGCTACGGCTACACCTCCATCATCTCCCACCGCTCCGGCGAAACCGAAGACACCTTTATCGCCGACCTCGCCGTCGCCACCGGAGCAGGCCAGATTAAAACCGGTTCCGCTTCCAGAACCGACCGCATTGCCAAATATAACCAGCTCCTCCGCATCGAGGAAGAACTAGGCCAGACCGCGGAATACCTCGGCCTCGAAGCAGTAAACTTCGGCGATTAAACACCATGGAAAAAGGTGTCATCCTGAGCGTAGCGAAGGATCTGCTTTTCGCAATAAGTGGCTCAAACAGATAGGCCGGGTGCCCGCATCTCGCGTCTGAGATGTGGGGCACCACAGCCCGCATGGAAACCAGAATGCTCCTCCACCAAATCTCATGACACGAACCCCCAAATCAGCACCCCAGGAGTTTTCTTTGCATAAGACCGCCGTCGGCGCATTCGCGCCATTCCTTCTCGCCATCACCGCCCTGGCCCAGACCGCACCCAAACAAGCCACGCAGACCACCCCCCCCCCCCAGCGCCCCCCCCCCCCACTGCCCAGGCGCATGAACTCATGCAGCTCACCGGCACCGACCAGATCAAGACCCGCCTCAACGACAACGTCGCCGCCAACATGCAGCGATTTCCGCCATTTGTGCCCCAGGACGTAAAGGACGACGTGCGCACAAGTATGGAAAAGCTGGACCTGGACACGCCGACGGTGGCGATCTATCAGCGCTATCTCTCCACTGACGATGCCGCCAAGGCAATCGAGTTCTACAAAACACCGGCCGGCAAGAATGTTGTCCAGGCGACACCCATGCTGATGGGCGACATTCAGCAAATGGCCGGCAAGCAAGGTCAGGAAACCTTCCAGGCCGCCATCCAGCGGCACAGACCCGAGATCGAAGCCGCGCAGAAAACGTATGAAGCGCAGCACGCCTCACCTGGCCCAAGCCTCGGACCTCCAACCCCGGGCAGCGGCCCGGCAGCCGCCCGGCCAGGCAGCAGTCCGGGTAGCAGCAGCCCAGGCAGCGCGCCGAAAAAGCCGCAGTAACCACGAGAAAGCCGGCGATGAGAGAAGTCCTCGCGCCGGCTTTTCAATTCACCAGCGAAGATTGTTGTCCCGAGCATAAAAAGTGTCACCCTGACCGAAGCGGGGGCGCTTGCGCTCAAGGAGCTGTTTTTAAACCACTCACCCGCCTTACTCTCTAATCCCAGTCATCCTGTTTCAGGATCACCTGCTATGAAAATCATCCGCGCTTCCCTAGATCTCATCTCCGATGTTCAGCTTTTATTGAGCGAATACTACGAGGCTGTTGGCGTCATAAGAAAAGACACCCTGGAGGAGGTCGCGGCCCTTCTTCCGATGCAGCATCCGGTTTCTGGATAGCGTACTTGAAGGGAACTCCCGCAGGTTGCGTTGCGCTTCGACCGCTTCTATCCATTGGGTCGGCAGGGGAGTGTAAGCGCCTTTATGTCCGTCCTCAATTCAGAAGCCAGGGCTTTGCCGAAGCGCTGCTCAATGCAATGGAAGCAAATGCCGCAGCCACTTCCTTCAAATGGATTTACCTGGACAGCAAGGATGATCTGAAAGAGGCTCTCCGCATTTACGCGAGACGAGGCTATCGGACGTGCGATCGTTTCAACGACAATCCGCAAGCAACGATTTTTCTGCGAAAATGCCTGGAGCATCCCACAGGCGCCTCACTTAACTAGAACGATCCGCCTGGTCCCAATAAGACCCGCTGACCGGGCTGCCGAAGGAGAGCCCTAGCCATGCCACTCACCTCCGCCCACAAGCGCCCCCTGGTCCTCGCCATCCTCGACGGCTGGGGCATCCGCCGCGAGCCCGAAAATAACGCAATCGCGCTCGCCCGTAAACCAACCTATGACAAGCTCCTCCGCGAGTTCCCCAACACTCTTCTGCGCGCCTCCGAGCACTACGTCGGCCTGCCCGACGGCCAGATGGGCAACAGCGAGGTCGGCCACCTCAACATCGGCGCCGGCCGCGTTGTCGAAATGGACATCACCCGCATCGACGCGCTCGTCGCCTCAGGCAAGCTCGGCCAGGAGCCCGCCATCGTAGCCGCCTTCGCGCACGCGCGCGAACATGGCCGCGCCCTCCACCTCCTCGGCCTGGTCTCCGATGGCGGCGTCCACGCCCACCAGCAGCACCTCTACGCCCTGCTCCGCGAAGCCAAAGCCGCCGGCCTCGAGCGCGTCTACGTCCATGCCTTCCTCGACGGGCGCGACACCCTCCCCACCAGTGGCGCCGGCTACCTCGAACAGTTGCTCGCCCGCATGGCCGAGTACGGCATCGGCAAACTCGCCACCGTCTCCGGCCGCTACTACGCCATGGACCGCGACATGCGCTGGGAACGCGAAAAGAAAGCCTCCGACGCCATCGTCGCCGGCCTAGCCGAGGGCGGCGCCTACTCCGACCCGGTCGCGCGCGTCGAGCAGTGCTACGGCAACGGCGTCACCGATGAATTCATCATCCCCTTCGTCGTGACCGATGCCGCCGGCAATCCAACGGCCACCATCCGCGACGGCGACGCCTGCATCCTGTTCAACTACCGCGCTGACCGCGTCCGCCAGATCACCCGCATCCTGGCCCGCAACAGCGGCCTCACCGCGGACGACGGCCGCGACCTCCCCCAAATCGCCGAGCAGGACGCCGCCATCCCGCGCAGCAGCATCCCGCGCGACCTCCTCTTCGTCACCATGACCCAGTACGACAAAAACTTCGCCACCCCCCGCGTCCTCGAGCCCCAGTCCATGGACAACCTGCTCGCCAACCTGCTCGCCCAGGCAAACCTGCGCAACCTCCGCATCGCCGAAACCGAAAAGTACGCCCACGTCACCTATTTCTTCAACGGAGGCATTGAAAAAGCCTTCCCCGGCGAAGACCGCCTGCTCATTCCCTCCCAAAAAGTAGCCACCTACGATCTCGCCCCCGAGATGAGCGCCTCCGGCGTCGCCGATGCGGTCATCCGCGCCATCGAAGACGCGACCTTCGACCTCGTCGTCGTCAACTTCGCCAACGCCGACATGGTCGCCCACTCCGGCCGGCTCGCCCCCACCATCCGCGGCGTCGAAACGGTCGATGCCGCGCTGGGCCGCATCGACGCAGCCCTGCGCGCCCGCGGTGGCTCCATGCTCATCACCGCCGACCACGGCAATGCCGAACAGATGGTCGACCCGGTGTCGGGCGGCCCCCACACCTCCCACACCACCAACCCCGTCCCATTGATCCTCCTCGACGAACAGGCAAATAAGTATTCCCTCCGCGAGGGCGGCTCCCTCCGCGACCTCTCCCCCACCATCCTAGCCATGCTGGGCCTGGAAAAACCAAAGCAGATGACCGGCGAAGATTTACGCATTCCGCTCGGCACTTGAAGCGCTTCGGGCAAAAAAAGGAATCCAGACCAGCGTCATCCTGACAGGGGTCACGACACCAAACGTCAAAAACCGTCCGCTAAGGTCCGTTGCGCAAACGTATGAGAGCAGGCGGGAGCCTTCACGGTCTCGACGCCAGTTGGCCGCCTTCCGTTTGAACCTTCTTGGTATATTCCTCTGACAGCTCCCTGTCTCCAGATCGTGCAGAGGCGGTTGTAGCTCCCAACAGGGAATCGAGCCTGTTCGGAGCTAGTTGCAGAGCTGCCTTGTAAGCAGCAAGGGCTTCGGCGGGTCTGCTCATCTGTAGCAACATATCGCCTAACATCTCTTCCGTCGGGCGAGGCAGGATGTCCGAGTAATACATGGGTTGATCGTGCTCGTACTTCGCCGCACTTCTGAGATGAGCTACCGCCTCGTCGTGTTTTCCTTCCGAGAAGAGTGTCCACGCCTGAGCCTCGGTTAAGGCCAAGCCCAAAACGTCTCCAAGTCCATGTTCCTTGTCCCACGCGGCAGATGATTTGCGGTACTGTTCTAATGTCTGTTCTGCCTTATGAGAATCACCGGAACGAGCAGCGGCAATCGTTTGTATCCAGTAGGCTCGGATACTGTTTGAAGATAGGCAGGAAAATGTTGATCGCTTCCTGCCGTTGCTCAATTCCTTTTTTGCCCGGCCCGGCGGTCCAGGCGAGTCCTAACCCATAAAACAAACTTGCGTTGATATCGTCGGGGTACTTCTGGCGAATCTCCTCTGTACGGGTGAGGTACTTGTGCCATCTCTCGTCGCCCGATGTCTGGTCGTATCCTTCGTACATCGCGCGAACCGCATCAACGTACATCTGCTCGCGCTCTGTGCCGGCTTTGATCGCCAGCCACGGTTGGAGCTGCGCCCAACCTTTGGCGAGATCCTTCTGAGGCGCGTTGGCTCCGTTCCGTTCCGTCGTTGAAAGAGCGATACCCCAAGCAGCAATCACACATTTTGGATCGTCAGCCTCGACTTGTCGGAATTCTGCCTCTGCCTCTCTGAACTCAAATGAGTAGAGCAAAGCGAGACCCGTAGCAAATCGAGGCTGGACTTCGGCCCGGCAAGAGATCGGGAAGTGAACGTTGCCGAGGGCTGCTTTTTCAGCTAGCAACACTCTGGGAGTAGCAATGAAGTTACAGGTATGGCGAGCAAGGCAATAATACGGGCTCGAAACAAGTATGCACCTCCTAGAAAGCATACCCTGGCACAAACCTTCGATGCTGTTGAAAAACTCTGTTGTGACAGCGAACTGTGGGCCTGAGAACTGGCATTCTCAGCAGCAGCCGGAGAAGTAGACCTCGGCCGCAGTGGGCAAAGCAGCTTC
>JAABUX010000376.1_pt1 | contig 76715 bp, 68 predicted proteins | sample 5561851 | NCBI WGS metagenome assembly JAABUX01 (sample SAMN10711883, study PRJNA513361) | rock metagenome | isolation source: Antarctica rocks | place: Antarctica: Victoria Land, Richard Nunatak red sandstone | collected 2016-01-03
TGATGCCGTCGATGACCCGGCGGAGATCGACCCGGGGCCGTCCGGTGGCCTTGGCGGGATAACGCTCCTCCAGGAGCGACTCGATGATCCCCCAGAGGCCATCGGGCAGTTCCCAGATCGTGTCGGGCGCGGGCTTCTTGGCTTTGGGTCTGGCTTTGGTCGTCATGGTTTGAGTCTCATGGGTGAGGTCTCATCCATTAAAACCCGACGCCAACTGCTAATCAAGAGCGGTTTCGAGATAGTTTCTTAGCCTGGCGTGAGTCGGGTGCTCAAGCAGTTCCACGCCCGTAAGAACCACTCCTATTTTCTCGTGTTTCGTAAATCAAATGGTAAGGCCAGATGGAAGGGGATCGAAAAACGATTGGACGCCATTGACCAAATCAAACCTCCCGCCCCGTCAGCAAAGAAGCAAGAACCTCTTCTTTTTCGCTGAAAAACTCGGCGAACTGTTTGAGTTTGAAGACGGAAAAATCTTGGGCCAAGGCGGCGTATTTGGCCGGGACATCAAAGAAGTAAATGCGATCCATGTGAGCTAGATGCTTCTGGTAAGCCAACCATTGCTTAGGCACGCAAATTTCTTTGACTTCTCGCTTTTTGGCGACAAGCTGAGTTTCCGACAAAACGATCAGAATCGCTCTGTAATTTGCACGGCCATACGCTGAGTCCGAAAGTCGTTGATGTGCCCATGCTTGAACTACCCTTTCCCTAGTCGAGAGCTTGACGGGCATGTGAATACGGGGACGATTCTCGCCGAGATCGATCAAAAAATCCATTGTTAGAAGAACATCCCGCCCCTCGACCGGAATCCTTATCTTCTCTTTTTTGGGCGTGCCTCCGATCGCGCGCGACAAGGTGTCCAATCAGGATTTCAAAGTAGGTCGCAGGTCCTTTTCTATTTGAGCGATCGAAGAGTTCGCTCGCGGCACGATAAACCGTTGCCATTGTGTAGGTAAGAACCGCCAAACCCATCGGCGACTCACCGACCTTCCAGGATTTCCATTCGGATTCAATTATTCTTGTGTTTGGATTAAAGAGCGCCTTGTTGATCGGGCTTGACAACTTGCTGGGTCCTGTCTTCAGGCTATAGGAAATATATTCTTTACCGGGCACTTTCGAAATCAGTTCGATTGGCAAGGCCATCTCGTTCAAAAAGGTCAACGAGATGCGGACCAATTCAATGATCTGGTTAGAGGTAGCTTCACCGCCAAAATCGCTGGCAGCAATTTTCTTCAACCTCTCGTATGGAACCCGAAGGGGATTAGCTTCTTGATCGCTGTCAATGCGTTTCTTCCGCGCCACTGGCATCTCCGATTCATCGAAAAGCAACGAGGATAGGAACCTCCGCATCGTCGCGGAGCCGATTCACATGTCCCACCCTAGTTCACGATCCCCTTGGTGATCATCATGAAGACTTCTTCCAAACTCAAAGCTTCCTCGGCGAACGAGTGGACGCCGACCCCTTGGCCGACCAGCTTGCCCAGGAGTCGGGCTAGGTCTTCGTCTTCGCCGTGGTACTCGGCGGTGAGGGTGTGGTCGTAGGTTTCCAGGGAGCGGACTCCGGCTTCGTCGCGGAGGATCGCGGCGGCGCGGTCGGTCGAGGGGTCGGTGACGCGGACCTTGAGGACCCGGTGCGACCGGAGCTGGCGCTGGATGTCGTTGATCGACCCGGCGGCGAGGAGCTTGCCGCGCTCGATGATCCCGATCGACGTGCAGAAGTCGGCCAGTTCGGAGAGGATGTGGCTCGACACCAGGATCGTCTTTCCCATCCCCCGAAGCTCGGTCAGGAGCGCCTTCATCTCCAGTCGGGCGCGGGGGTCGAGGCCCGAGGCGGGTTCGTCGAGGATCAGGACGGGCGGGTCGTGGACCAGGGTCTTGGCCAGGCAGAGCCGTTGCTTCATCCCTTTACTGAGGCCGTTGACGTAGTCGTCGCGCTTGTGGGTCAGGTCGAGGAGTTCGAGGACCTGGGCAATGATCTTCCGGCGGTAGTCGCGGGGGATCTCGTAGGCGACGGCGAAGAAGTCCAAGAACTCCCAGACCTTCATCCCGTCGTAGACGCCGAAGTCGTCGGGCATGAAGCCGATGACCTTGCGGACGGCCATCGGGTCGTCGACGACCGAGTGGCCGTCGACGAACCCTTCGCCCGAGGTCGGTCGGAGGAGGGTGGCCAGGAACCGAATGGTCGTGCTCTTCCCGGCGCCGTTGGGTCCGATGAAGCCGAAGACCTCCCCTTTGCCGATCGACAGGTTGAGGTCGTCGACGGCGACGAACTCGCCGTAGCGCTTGGTGAAGTGGTTGACCTCGATCATCGTCGTCTCCTCGGAGAGGTCGTCGGCATTGACGGGGGCGTTCGCGGGGGCGTCGATGTCGAAGAAGGCACCGCGGGCAAAGTTCGAGGATCGGGCGGGATCGATTCCCCGCCGACGACCGCCGAGGTGTAGCGGGACGAATCGGGCTTGGGCAGAGGTGCCGCTTCGAGGTGGGCCACCAAGAGGGTGAACCCTCGGTGGCGGTCGACGGGCGGGTCGATCGTCTGGCCGGGCATGAGCTTGTCGACCCGGCCGATCAAGCGGACTTCGCCCAGGTCCTCGGGTCGGTCCGATACGCTGGTCCGCAGCAGCAAGTTTTCGAACGGCCCGGGGTCGAGGGTGTTGGGGGTGGCCTTGTCTTCGGGGATTTCCAGCTCGTCGAGGTCGCCGAGCGGGACAGAGGCCCCGGCGGCGATCGACCCCAGGTGGACACCTCGCACCTCCTCGACGGTCCGGGATACCTTGACGACCCAGGCGTCCGCCAGGTCGAAACCGAAGTTGTTGGCGACCATCTTCGGGGCGTCATTGTCGTCGGACAGGGTGATCGCGACGGTCCCGGGCAAGGATGGCATCTGCTCGGCCCGGAACAGCGAGAGGCTCCGGGGTTGGACCAGGAAATCGCTCAAGGCCGGGTTGGGCAAGGTTCGCAAGCTCGACTGGATCACGTCCTCGCCCCGGAGCGACCGGCCGGTCGCCAGGGGGAGGGCCAGCGCCGAGGCGTCGTTGGGGTAGGCGATCGTGAACCGGACCCGCCCCGTCGAATAGATCGACGCGAACCGGCTGAGGTGCGCCCTTGGATAATTTCCGTGGGTTTCGACGACGTCGACCTCGTCGCACGACGAATCATAGCCGACGTCGTAGGCCGCGGCGCGCTCGACGCCGACCGCGAAGGCGAACGACAGGACCGGGACGACCACCCAGGCCCACTCGCGTCGACCGATCACATAGCGGCAGATCAGCCAGTTGAGCGGGACGAGCGTCAGGAGATAGGCCAGGATGACCTTGAGGACGAACCGGGGCGAGGGGATCTCGATCCCCGACGCTTTTTCGAGCATGTCGCGTGCGGTGATCGGCAAGATGGCCGAGTCGAGCCACTCGCCCACCGGGACCTCGGTCTGGCCTTCGGGGCTGAACCCATTGACGGTGTAGCCCAGCGAGGTGTCCGGCCCGGGCGGTTTTCGGATCGGTGCCCCGAGGTCGCGGGCCAGGTATCGGACGGAGGTGAGGTCGGGTCCGTCCAAGGTGGCGAAGTGCGCCGGGTCGATCTGGCCGTTGTCCCGCCTGTGGATCGCGTCGACCAGCGGTTCCTCGGGCCTCCTCAGGACGACCCGCCGGATCAAGGTGTCGTACCCCTCCCACTTCGACAGGTCGGGGTCGCTCAGGGAAACGGCGAGCATCATGACCCGCCCCCGGCCGACGCGCCACTCGACGGCCAGGGGGGGGTTGTCCGGGCCGCCCAGGGGGATCGTCGAGGCGCCGGCCTTGGGCTTGAGGGCGGTGATGAAGATCGGCTTCTTCGGGTCCGTCTTGATCGAAGCCGGCGGCTTGTAGCGTCGCCCCGCCCGGTTCCAGATGTCGATCCAGGAAGCCTTCAAGAGGTCGACCTCACCCTCGGAGTCGACCGGGACCACCGACGGCGGGTAACTCTGGGCCAAGGGGGCCAACTGCTCGCCCGACCGGCTGACATTCTCGCCCGAGGGTTCGCCGGGCAGGTAAGGGGCCAGGAAGCTTTCGCGGAGCGGGGCGAACGCCGGCCCGGCGCCTCCGACGATCACGAGTTGTCCGCCCCAGTGGAGCCAGTCGAGCATCGCTTGCTGCTGCCCCACGCCCAACCGCTCGGGCGGCATCCCGTCCCAGATCACGTGGCTGATCGGCGTCCAGGTCAAGGGGTGCGGCGACAGGAGCGGTTTTTCGGGGTCGAGCGGGAGGACCATCCGGTAATATCGATGCTTGTCGAGCATCATCGGGTCGTCTTTGCGGAGGTCGAGGGGGATCGTCGACCGCATCGCCGCCCACCGGCTGTAGACGTCGTTGGACTCGTTGGCCAGGACGACCACCAACTGCTGGTGCGGTTCGAGGACCTTGAGCGCCGCGGGCCAATCCTCGTCCTGGCGGATCGCGTCGGGGCGGATCAGTTGGAACCCCAACTCCTTGGGGATCGTGGGCAAGAGGATCGGCATGGTGAGGCGGACCTGCTGCCCCTTGATCAGCCGGGCGTCGCGGCGGTAGATCATCTCGTTGGGCTGGTCGAGCAGGCCGACCGGGCGCGACTGGAGCGAGCCGTCGTAGTCGTTGTGGTTGGCCCGCATCTCCAGGCCGATCATCGCCCAATGGTTCGCCTTGATGTAAGGCAAGACGTCGTTGGGCATGACCTGCGACCGAGAAAGCTCGATCGGAGGGCGAAGCCGGTCCTTCTTCGAGGTCTCCGCCAGCTTGTCCTCGGTCAGGATCTTCGAGAGGGCGTCGTCCTCGGGATCTTGCTGTTGCGGCGTCGGGGGCTGTTGGGCCGAGACCGGGGCGATCGACCCAAGCCCGAGCAAGACGATGCACACCCCCAATGCTCGGCTCATCGGGCGACCGGTCGGAAACCAAGCGGGGGGATGGTGCATGGAGCGGACCCTCTCCGAAGGCCAAGGGCGACGCGAGCCGGCGCGGAGTCGAAGGGATCACCGCCGGTTCGAGGATTGGATTAGCTTACCGCCCCCGCCTCGGGCGGCGAAAGGGCCGACCGCGCGGTGGGTGTGGCTTTCGAGTCTGGAGATTCACCGGGATCAAGCATTGCAAATTGCAGGATCGCAAATCGCAAATGATTGGAGAGATTCGGCTTCCGAGTTTTTTGCGATTTGCGATCCTGCAATTTGCAATCTGAATCTTTAGATTCGACAGTTACATCCCGACGAGCACCGAAGGTAGGCAAATGGCGAAGAGTCCTTGAAATCGGGGCGACCCGCCCCCCATGATGAATCAACTCTTCGGATACTCTGACCACGTTCGTTGTTTCGGGGTGGCGTCGGGACCAACCGACCGCTTGAGGGTCGTTCATGACGCGACGTCGCGTGGCTTTGATCGTGGAAACTTCGAGCGCCTACGGTCGTCGAATCCTTCGAGGAGTCCGTCGGTACGTCCACACCCACCAATCCTGGTCGATCTTCCTCGAGCATCGGTCGTTGTCGACGCACACGCCGCGATGGCTCGACAACTGGGGCGGCGACGGGATCATCTCGCGGAGCACCACCGAGCACCTGGCGAAAGCCACCGCATTATCGCAGGTTCCCATGGTCGACCTCACCGACCGGTTCGGCTCGTTCGGCCAGCCCCAGGTCTGGTCCGACGACCGGGCGATCGCGCAACTCGGCGCCGACCATCTCCGGGAACGGGGCTTCAAGCGGTTCGCGTTCTGCGGATTTTCCCGGGAATCGTGGTCGGCCCGGAGGCTCGCCGAGTTCGCCTTGGTCGTCAACAAGAAGATCGGCGAGGAATGCTTCGTCTACGAATCCCCCTGGTTCGGCGACGATGCCTATTCCTGGGAAATCGAGCAGGAGCGGATCTCGACCTGGCTGGCGTCGCTCCCCCGCCCGATCGGGATCATGGCGTGCAACGACCTCCGGGGGCAGCACGTCCTCGACGCCTGCCGGACGCTGGGCTTGGCGGTCCCCGAAGAGGTGGCCGTCGTCGGCGTCGACAACGACGAAGAGGTTTGCGAACTCTGCGAACCGCCCCTCTCAAGCATCATCCCCAACGCCGAACTCGTCGGCTACAAAGCCGCCGAATTGCTCGACGGCCTGATGTCGGGCCGGCACGGCGAGGTGACCCGGCTGGACGTCCCGCCGCTCGGGGTCGTCACCCGCCAGTCGTCCGACATCCTCGCCATCGACGACCCCGACATCGCCGCCGCCGTCCACTACATCCGAGAAAACGCCTGCCGAGGGGCGGTCGTCGACGACATCCTCGCCCACGTCCCGATCTCCCGGAGCATCCTCGAGCGCCGATTCCGCCAGATCCTTGATTGCTCGCCCCAAGGGCTGATCCGGCGGATGCAACTGAAACGAGTCAAGCAACTCCTCATCGACACCGAACTGCCCCTGATGCAGGTCAGCCAAATGGCCGGTTTCAAACACCTGGAACACATGTGCGCGGTCTTCAAGCGCGAAGTGGGCGAGTCGCCCGGCGTGTTCCGCCGGAAAACTCGACGATGATTTTCAGCAACAACCGCGCAAACAAACTTAACTTAAATCCGTGAGCGACTCTTGTCCCGCCATGCCGACTCGGCTATTATTCGAGAAAGAACACCCTTCGTTCGTATTTCCTGAATCGTTGCCGAACTGTTTTCGCGGGCTCATCGCCGACGCTCCGCGTTTCGATCCTATTTGAGCTACCGGCTCGTCGATGGTCCCACAGTGATCGTCGCGAACTCCGCTTCACATCAAAGTTTGACAAATCGTAGCTAGGTCGAACCGGAGCTGGATTGCGGTCGCATCTCTATCGCCACCCATCTCACATTAAGAGGAGTGTCTTCCGATGAAGTCACGCAAACCCAGCCATCATAGTCGGTTTCTCGTCCTTGCTTACGGCGTGGCCATCGGCTCCGCCGGGTGCGGTGAGTCGGTCGGTACCGCCGAAGTCGTTCAGAACCAGAAAAGCGCGAGCGAAGCTTGGAACCAGGCAAAAGCCGATGGATCGCTCAAGCGCAAACCCGGCCTGACGACGCAGCAAAAGCAAGGTAACACCCGCGGCCACAGCAACGGTTCTCAATAATCTCGCTCGGAAGCCGAGGGGGCGGACTCGTGATCGTCGCGAGCTTCGTTTGATAGGTCTCATGGTGGCTTCTCGTCGCGATGTCATTTCTTCTTTACTGCTTTGCGAGGTTCCGACCGGCAAGGCTGCAAGCCCCCGAAGTTCTGAGTTGTTCTTTTTCTTTTCTTTCATGTTGAGGAGCCGGTTATGCGTTCGGTGAAGCGTCGTGGTTTCACGCTGATTGAATTACTCGTGGTCATCGCCATCATCGCGGTCTTGATCGCGTTGCTGCTCCCGGCCGTGCAGGCGGCCCGCGAGGCGGCCAGGCGGACCCAGTGCGTCAACAACCTCAAGCAGATTGGCTTGGCGTTGCACAACTACCACCAGGCGCTCGGTAGCTTTCCGATGGGCTGTTCTTACGCCTCCGCCGGTTCCTCCAATCCGGCGAACGACACCCACTATTGGGGTCAATTTAGCGCCCAGGCCCTGATGTTGCCGTATCTGGAGCAAAGCGCCCTGTACAACGCTTGCAACTTTAGCTTCGGGGTCGATGGCTACAACAATGGCTACGGAATTAATGCCACAGTCAATCAGTCGCAGATCAACGCATTCCTTTGCCCATCGGACGGGAACGCGGGCAAGATCACCGGCAACCTCAGCAGTTATTACCTCAGTCAAGGGCCATCCATTCTCACGCCCATCGACGGTCCACCAAGACCCTACGACACGTCGGGCCTCTTCACTTTCCAAAAGGCCTACGGGATCGCGAACGTGACCGACGGGACATCAAACACAATCGCTGGTTCCGAGGGGTTGGTTGGAGCGGCCAACCAACAAGGTGTCACGGCCAGATCACGCAACGTCACATTCATGGGCGTCACGAGCCTGCCGTTGGGTACCCTCAACGCCTTTAGTCTCTTGCAATCCGGCGAATCGGCTCCAGGTGTGACCTTGGCGAATGCCCTTAACGTCTGTTTGACCAACCCTGGAGGTATCCCTAACGGCTTGCAATACTTGCGAGGCAACCAGTGGGCCAACGGCGACAACAATTACACGATGTTCACAACGATCGTGCCGCCGAACTCGAAGCAGTATAACTTTGGAGCGTGCAAGTCCGGCGGCGGCGGCGCGGACGACGCCGAGATTGCCAACGCCAACAGCAACCACCCTGGTGGTGTGAACACTTTGATGGGTGACGGCAGCGTCCGATTCATCAAAGACTCGATCGCCTGGAATATTTGGTGGGGGCTCGGCACCAAAGCCGGCGGCGAAGTGGTCTCGGCCGACCAGTATTAATTGACAGTTTAATGGCGTAACAACGAGCCGGGTGAAGGGATTTAAAATTCTCTCCACCCGGCTCGTTTCGCGTCATGTCGGCAAATCGGTGACAACCGGGTCAATCGAGGGTTCTTGGATAAACGCCAGTTCGGTTTCGATGCGTGTTCAAAAACGCGAGGGCCTTTTCCAGAGTACCGAACGAAGGCAGACCGGACTTTCGGAGGTCGTCGAAGTCGATCAAACGAGTCATGGGAAGTTGGTCCAAGCTCGGCTTGTAACTTCGACCGCGCGGATACCGTTTGGAAAGCCATTCTTTGACTCCCCTGATCGACTCGTAGTTGCCTTCAAAGGTTGTCCCCGCCAGGAGTCCAGAACGCTCGACGCCTCGATCATCACGAAGCGGAATGCCCGCCATCCGGGTCAGGCAAGGAAGAAATAGCGTCTCGTACTCTCGATGGAGCAAGACGACCGCCGCGGGAAACTGGAGATTCTCTTCCCTGATCCATTGCGCTGCCGTCGGACCGCTGGTTGCCGGGCAATCGTCGTCCGCGTCGCGGAGGATCAGCAACGCATCGGCGTCGGGCTTCGACCTGACGATCGCGCAGGCTCGGGCAATTCCTGATCTTTGCAAGAGATTGACGCCTCGGATCGGGTCGGCCCAAACGACGGGAGAATGTCCCAAGTCGTTCCAAAGTCGGTAAATCAAGGTTTGCGCGGCCTTGACTTCACCTTTTCCTTCGACGACCAAGTAGCCTCGACCCACATCACGTCTCCAAGCTCGGTTTTGCTGGGGAAGCTTGTTTTAATCCTTCCATCCGAAGCAAGTCGCCGGGCGTGAACAACCGATCGTTGACCGCTTGCCGTTGGGCCTCATTCATCGGGCCAACCGTCGTGATTCCGTCGTGTCGCTCGACCACGCGGACCTCGTCGGCGTCCAGAAGGGCGAGCAAGTCAGGACTGTGAGTGGTCAAGATGACTTGCCCACGTTGCGACGCTTCCCTGATATGATCGTAAAGCAAAGGTATCGCACCGGGGTGGACCGTCAACTCAGGTTCCTCGATCCCCAAGAGGGTCGGCGATGGTTCTTGGAGCAAGGCGGTCAAGATCCCGGCCATTCGGAGCGTTCCATCCGACTCCTGGGCCGCCTCGAACCACCTCGGCCTTGGTTTACCATTCTTTCCACTCGGCGTAGTCTGCCCGTGGCGAAATTCGGTTACGAGATATCCGGCCAGTTGGCGAACCCGAAAATCGTCGATATCTCCAGTTAACTGGCCAATCGCCGCGAGCAAATCAATTGATCCAGATTCCCCCTTAAGGTCTTTGAGGATCGAACTCCAATTAGCCCCATGCTCGCTCATCGGCCTGCTGTGGTCGGGCTTTTGCAGTTCACGCAAAGTATCCGGAAAAATGCTGTAGATCGAGACGTTGCTAAGTGCGTCGGCTATCGGTCGAAACCGTTCGTCTCCGGCAAGCAGTGGCAGCGCCAGCCCTAACGGAGCGACGCGGGGCCGAAGGTCATTAGGGCCTTGAAGCCAGGAACCATCTCTGATCACAAAACCATTGGAAGACTCCTGATTGGGCAACTTAAGTGCGGCAGCTTCATGTTCTACTCGAAAATATTTTGATCCATTAATTTTCAAAACAAGTACATACAATCCATTGTGTGTTGTTTGTGGGCTTTCCGAGTCTTCACCGTCGGCAACGCTTGAAATCCCAAGATAAAACTCAAATCTGATTCGATTTGGTCGGCCCGAACTCCACCTGCGAATGGCTGAAATACCATGTCTCTTGTCGACCGCCGCTTCTAGACCAATCTTGAGCGCATCTGCAATAAATCGAAAAACATCACAGAAATTACTCTTACCCGATCCGTTCGGGCCGACTAAGGCGGTTAAGTCCCCGAGTTCGAACCCGGTTAATTCTCCAAGGCTGCGATAGTTGCTGATAAATATACTAGAAATCTTTGAACGATAATTTGTGGTATAAACAGACATGGTTCGAGCGACCTTGATTATTTGGTGGCGGGTTGCCAGTGTTCGAGGAGGTGGCGGCGGTTAAGATCGTGGAGGGCGGCCATCGTGGTTTGGATCGCGGCGAGGCTGGTCCCGACGTACTTTTCGACTACGGCGGCGGCGATCTCGAAGGCGACGACGTTCTCGACCACCACGCCGGCCGCCGGCACGGCGCAGACGTCGGAGCGTTCGTAGGCCGCGGGCCTCACCTGTTTCGTCGCCATGTCCACCGACGGTCCCCGCGAGGCCAGGGTGCTGATCGGCTTCTTGGCGGCGCGGATCACGATCGCCTCGCCGTTGGACGTTCCGCCCTCGATCCCCCCCGCGTTGTTGGTCGGGCGGCGGAACCCGAGGCGGCGGTCTTCGGGGTCGAAATCGGCGTCGTACTCGATCGAATCCATCACCTTCGACCCGGGGCGTCGGGCGGCTTCGATCCCGAGGCCGACCTCGACCCCCTTGATCGCCTGGATGCTCATCACCGCCATCGCCAGGCGGGCGTCGAGCTTGCGGTCCCATTGGGTGTGGCTCCCCAGGCCGATCGGGCAGCCGACGACCACCGCCTCGACCACGCCGCCGAGGGTATCCCCGTTGGCCTTGGCGGCGTCGATCGCGGCGATGATCGCCGGGTCGCTCGACGGGTCCAAGGTGTAGACCGGGCTGGCGTCTCGGGTTGCGGCGTCGAACGCGACTTCGGGGTAGCCCGGCGCGACGATTCCGCCAAGCTCACGGACGTAGCCGAAGACGGTGATCCCCAGTTCCCTGAGCAAGAGCTTGCCCAACGCCCCGACGGCGACTCGCATCGCGGTTTCCCGGGCGCTGGCGCGTTCGAGGACCTGGCGAATCCCGGTCTGGTAGTTGATCGCCCCGGCGAGGTCGACGTGGCCGCCTCGGGGGGAAGCGGGCTGCTGGAGGCGTTCGAGCTTGTTGTCGTTGTTCACCAGGCGAAGCGCGATCGGGGCGCCGGTGGTGACGCCGTGGTACGTCCCGCCCTCGACGATGATCCGGTCGGTTTCCAGGGTTTGCCGCTTCCCTCGACCGTAACCGCCTTGCCTCCTCTGGAGTTCGCGGTTGATGAACTCGGCGTCGAACGCGATCCCCGACGGGAACCCCTCGACGGTCGCGGTCAAGGCGGGTCCGTGCGACTCGCCTGCGGTCAGGTAGCGGAGCATGGCTCAGGCCCAGGGGAACGGTTGCTCGGTCAAAATCTCGTACGCTTGGATATATTTCGCCCGGGTGGCGGCGACCACGTCGTCGGGCAAGCTCGGGGGCGGACTCGCCTTGTCCCACCCCGATGCGTCGAGCCAGTCGCGGACGTACTGCTTGTCGAACGACGGCTGAGGACCTCCCGGCTCGTAGCCCGCCAGGGGCCAGTACCGCGAGCTATCAGGAGTCAGGGCCTCGTCGATCAGGAGCACCTCTCCGGTCGTCAGGTCGTGGCCAAACTCGAACTTGGTATCAGCCAGGATCAACCCCCGAGACCTGGCATAATCGGCGGCTTCGCCATAAATTCGCAAGCTGATGGCCTGCAAGGTGTTGGCCAAGTCGAAGCCCAGCTCCCGAGCCATCACGATGGTCGAGACGTTCTCGTCATGACCCATTTCGGCCTTGGTCGCCGGGGTGAAGATCGGTGGGTCAACCCGACTGGACTCCGGGAGACCGTCGGGCAAAGTCGCCCCGCAAACGGTCCCGTTTTGCCGATAATCCCGCCAACCGCTCCCGGAAAGATAGCCTCGGACCACGCACTCGAACGGGACGACGGAGCACTTGCGGGCGATCATCACCCGCCCGTCGAGGTAGGCGCGATCCTCCGGGGACAGGTCGAGTCCGGCGTCGTCGACCTCGGTCGAGATCAGGTGATGGGCCACGCCGAGCCGCCCGAACCAGAACGCCGAGAGCGCGGTGAGGACCCGCCCCTTGTCGGGGATCGGCGTCGGCAAGACCCAGTCGTAGGCGCTGATCCGATCGGTGGCGACCAGGAGCAGGCGGTCGCCAAGGTCGAAAACGTCGCGGACCTTGCCTCGCCTCGAGGGCTGATCCAGGTGGAACTTTGGTAAACCCACGATGCTTGATCCTTCGTCGAAGCGGTTGATCGATCCCATTGTTTCCGAGATCCCGCCAAGCCACAAGGGAGCCGAAGGCGTTGGCCAATCCCGAGCCGTTGAACTCGCCGGGGAAGTCGGCTAAAAGGGCGAGGTCGACTCGACTCCCAGCCCACGACGCTCAAGCCAGACCGAACCCAAAGGGAACGCTCCGATGACGACGCAACCGCGGACGAGGCGTGACCTGCTCCGAACCGCCTCGGTAGCGGGATTGGTGGCAACTCAGACCGGAAGCGTTTTGGACGCTCGGCAAACTCCCGTTTCGTCGAATCATTCGTTCTTATTCGCCCTGAACACCAGCACCATCTCCGGGTCCAAGCCAAAGGTCGTCGAGGCGATGGCGATCGCGGCCAAGGCGGGGTACGACGGAATCGAGCCTTGGATTCGCGAGCTGGACGCCCACGTCAAGGGCGGAGGTTCGCTCGACGACCTGGGCAAGCAGGCTCGCGATCTCAACCTCAAGGTCGTCGACGTGATCGGCTTCTTCGAGTGGGCGGTAGACGACGAGGCTCGGCGGGCCAAGGCGCTCGAAGAAGCCCGGCGAAATATGGAGATGGCCGCCAAGATCGGCGGGACCCGGATCGCCGCTCCCGCCACCGGGGCGACCGACCCGAACGGCCCCAAGCTCGACCTCGACCGAGTCGCCGAGCGCTACCGGGCCTTGCTCGAACTCGGGAAAAACTTCGGAGTCACGCCGATCGTCGAAGTCTGGGGCTTCTCCAAGAACCTCCGGACCCTGGCCGAGGCGTCGCACGTCGCCATCGCCGCCGACCACCCCGACGCCGCGATCCTGGCCGACGTCTACCACCTCCATAAAGGAGGCTCGGGGATCGCCGGGCTTCGGCTCCTCGGCCCCGGCGCCATCCCCGTCCTCCACATCAACGACTACCCCGACAAGCCCCTCGAAGCCCTCACCGACGCCGACCGCGTCTATCCCGGCGACGGCGTGGCCCCGCTGACCACGATCTTGCGGACCTTGCGCGACTCAGGCTCGAAAACGGCGCTCTCGCTCGAACTCTTCAACCGAGACTACTGGAAGCTCGACCCCGCCACCGTCGCCACCACTGGCCTGGCCAAGATCCGAGCCGCCGTCGCCTCCGCGATGGGTTGATCGGCCCAATCGAGTAAGATCGACGTGGACGCCGGTGATCTCCCGTTTTTCCCCGCGAGTTGATCCATGCTCCGCCGTGACCTGCTCCTGACTTTGCTTGCGACGGTGCCGGCCAGGTGGTTTAGAGCCTGGAGACCGCCCGCGCTCGGTGCTCCGGCGACCGAAGAGGCCAACGCGGCGGTGATCTATCAAAAAGCGTTCGGCTGCCTGAAAGGCTTGCGGAATGATCAGGCGAACAACTCGGGGATCGGCACCCCGTTGCGGACGATGGCGATCGGTCGGCCCGAGCTGGTCTTGTACTCTTTGCGGACGTCGATCCCCAAGGCGTGGTAGAACGACGCGGCGACGTCGTCGGGGGTGATCCCGTCGCCGGAAAGCGGCCCCATCGCCTTGTCGTCGGAGGCGCCGATGACTTGGCCGCCTTTGATCCCGCCGCCGGCGAGCAAGCAACACATGGCCCGGGGGAAGTGGTCGCGGCCCGCCCGGTTGTTGATCTTGGGGGTCCGGCCGAACTCGCCGGTGACGAACACGGCGGTCGAGTCGAGCAGCCCCTTTTGATCCAAAGTCATGAACAAACCGGCCAAGGCGGCGTCGAGGTCGGGCAGGAGCTTGGTCTTGAGCTTGGCGAAGTTGTCGTCGTGGGTGTCCCAACCGTTGGTCGACACCGTGACGAACCGGACCCCCGACTCGACCAGGCGGGTGGCGAGCAAGCAGCTCAGGCCGACAGGGCTCTGGCCGAACAGGGCGGCGACCTCGGGCTTCTCCTGGGCGATGTCGAACGCTTCGCGGGACCGGGGGGAACTGATGATGTCGTAGGCCCTCTGCGAGAAGCGGTCGAGGCCGTTGATCAGGTCGCTGTTCCGCTCGAAGCCGCTGAACGTCGTGTCGAGCTTGCGGAGCAGGTCGCGTCGCTTGTCGACTTCCTCGACCGTCAGGCCGTTCTTGAGGGTGATCCCCCGGACCGAGAACGGTTGCCCGCCGCGAGGCGCCGCCGTCGTGCTGAACGGGGCGAACTCGACGCCGAGGTGGCCCGCCACCTGCGGGGTGTCGGGGATGGCGACGAACGGCGGCAAATCCCGAGGCCCGCCCAGTTCCTTGGCGGCGACCGCGCCGTAGCCGGGAAATTCCAGGCTGGGGATCGGCCGGTTCCCGGTGTTCATGTATTTCGTCCCGAACTCGTGCGCCGCCAGGCTGTGGCTCACGCCTCGGAGCAAGGCGAACTTGTCGGCGCATCGGGCGAGCTTGGGCAGGTGCTCCGAGATCATGATCCCGGGCACGTTCGTCTCGATCGGCTTGAACTCGCCCCGGAACTCGGTGGGCGCGTCGGGCTTGGGGTCGAACGTGTCGATGTGCGACGGCCCGCCCGACAGGTTGATGAAGATCGCCGACTTCGCCCGGCCGCCGCGCAACTCCCCCGCGTCGGCCCACCGCAAGTAGTTCGCCAAGGTCAAGCCGGTGGCACCGAGCAGGCCGAGCCGCAAGAAGTCGCGGCGACGGACGCCATCGCAGTCGAGGTGAGAGGCCATGAAACGATTCTCCGCGAAATGAGGGGATGCGGCTCGGGCGTCTTTTGGGGAATGGCAGATTGCAGGATTGCAAATTGCAAAACAGGAATCAGGACCGCTTTGCGATTTGCAATTTGGCATCTGCAACGAGTGTCAGTGGTTGGTCGCGAATTCTTTGGTGTTGAGCAAGGCCCAGAGCAGGTCGCGGAGACCTCGCGTGGTGTCGGGTGCGCCGGCCAGGTACTTGGTCGCGGCCTGGGCTTCGGGCGGTCCGGGGGTCCGCCCCAAGGTTCGGAGGTAGGCTTCGCGGACGATCGCGTCGCGGTCGTCCGAGGTCAGGGCGGGAGCCGGGGCGGGCTTGGGCGCTTCGAGGCTCTCGGTGGGCTTCGCCAGGTTCATCTGGTCGCGGACCGCCTTGATCCGGGCTTCGAGCCGCTCGATCCGGAGGGCCTGGTTGGCGGCTTGGGCTTCCTTGAGCCGACGTTCCAACTCGGCGAGGTTCAGGCCGGTGGCCGCTTCGACGTCACCCTGACCCTTGGCGACTGGGCCGGATTTCGCCGACTTGGTCCGCTCGGCCAGCCAGCCGTCGGCACGGTCGATGGTGGCGAAGAGTTCGTTGTCGTTCTGGAGGTAGATCGACTGGAGCAAGTTCGGCTCGTCGGATCGGTTGCAGTCGCAGTTGGTTTCCCGGGTCGAGGCGCCGAAGACCTTGTTGGCGTAGTTGGTGATAGCTCGGCCCCGACCGGCGGGGAGTCGGGGGCCGATCGCCCTGGTGTCCACGTCGGAGGCGGCCTTGGCCAGGGTCGGTGTGTTGGCGGTCGCTTGGGCGAGGGCGTCGATCAGGACCTCGGCGGGGAGTCGGCGGATGATCGCGTGGCTGAAGTTCCTCTCGTCGCCCGCGTTGCTCGGCTCGGTCTTCCAGCTTCTCTGGTAGGTTTGGCTGTTCAAGATCTCGCGGTGGAGCCACTTCATGTCGAACTCGTGCGAAACGAACCCATTGGCCAGGTAGTCGAGCAGGGGGGCGTTGCTCGGCGGGTTGGCCATGTTCATGTCGTCGGGCGGGTTGACGATCCCCGAGCCGAAGTCGTTGGCCCAGACCCGGTTGACGAAAGCCCTGGCGAAGTAGGGGTTGCTTGGGCTTCGGAGCCAGTCCATGACCAGGGCGCGGGGGTCGTCGGTCGAGGCGAGCGTCATCTCGTCGCCGCCGAGGACCTTGGCCGAGGTGGGCCGGGCGTTGCCCGCCGGGTTGACTTTGTTCGCCCCGGCGACCCGGGTCGGGCGGTTGGTCCGGTTGACGAACACCTCTTGCCAGGGGGCGTCCTTACCCTCTCGCCTCAGTTCGTAGATTTTCTTGTTCCGTTCTCCGCCCATCAACTTGTTCAGGCCCAACTCTTCGGTCAGCTTGCGGTTGGCTTCGCGAGACTCGGGGGCGACGCCGACCCCGATCGTGTTGAAGAACGCCCCGAAGCGGTTGAAGTCGCCCTGGGTCCACTGGTCGAACGGGTGCTTGTGGCATTGGGCGCATTCGAGCCGGACGCCGAGGAAGGCGTAGCTCAGGCCGATGACGCGCTCTTCGGGCTTGCGGAAGTTGGTCCGGGCCCAGTAGTGCGGCATCGTGTCGCGGTCGGCGAAGCCGAGGGCGGGCTTGTCTTTGTTGAACTCCGCCTGCCGCTTGACGTAATCGTCGTAAGTTTCCCCTTCTTCTCGGCTGGTTCCCAGGATCAAGCCGCCGACGATCCCGTCGTAAGGCGTGTTGTCGGCGACCCTTTTGTAAATCCACTCATACCACTGACGGGGGGCGAGATTCCCCCACTGAAGCTGGTTCAAGGTTTGCGGGGCCGCGCCGGTGTAGTCGCAGAGCTTGGTCGTCCACCAGGCGGCATAGGTGGGCCGTCCGAGCATCTCGTCGACCTTCCTGGATCGCTTGTCGCTTGAAGGGTCGGCCAGGAACGACTCGACTTCGGCGGGCGCGGGGGCGGTCCCGGTCAGGTCGAAGCTGACCCGGCGGAGGAACTCGGCGTCGGTGCAGACCGGCGAGGCCGCGATCCCCAGCTGACGGAGCTTGGCGACGACAAGCTCGTCGACCTTCGTCGGGGTCGGGGTCGAGGGGTAGCTGTCGCCGATGAGGTTCGAGACCGCCCGGAACGCCGGGATCGAGGCGACCCCGTTGTCGTAGAACGCGATGATGTGGGTGTCGCCGGGGCCGGTCGAGGTGACGGTCCCGTCCTCGGCCACGTCGGCGATCGACTCGTCGTTGGTCCGGAACCGGGTCAGGCAGGTCACGTCTTCCGAGCTGCCGTCGCCCCAGTGGGCCACGACCTTGACGGCGATCTTCTCGCCGGCTCGCGTGAACGCCAGCCCGGCCGGGGTGACTTCGAGGCGATCGAACCGATTCGTGTCGGCGCCCACCCCTTTGGCCCCGGCTTCGATCCAGCGGACCAGGAGGCGATATTGCCAGGTATCGATCTCAAGCCTCTTGCCCCCCTTGTGCGGTTGGGAGAGCGTCGGCTTGGCGAGGATCTTCGACGCTTCGGGGTTGTCGAGGACCACCCGCCCGGAGTCGGCCTTGATCAAGGTGTCGCGGTCGGCGGCGAAGTCGTAGCCGAACAGCGAGAGCCGGAGTCCGCCTTGCCCCTGGAACGACCCGTGGCACGACCGGGTGTTGCACCCGACCCGCCCCATCATCGGCAAGACGTGGCGCTGGAAGTCGGGGATCTCGGTCGAGGCGGCGGCCTCGGTGCCATACCGGACGCCGGCGGGGCCGACCGGCTCGGCGCCCGGGGCGGAACGAACCCATCCGGCCAAGATCGAGGCGGCGAGGGCCAAGGCGAGCGGGCGACTCATCGCGATATTCCCTCGGGGAGTTTGGGCGACGGCATCGGAACGACGTGGTCCGAAAGTGCGGGCGACGGCATCGGGTCGATCTTGAGCGAAGACTTGGGGGCCGGCTTCGTCGCGGTGGGGGGGACTTTCTTGGGGAGCAAGGCCCGGAACCGGGCTTCGATCTTGACGTCTCGGTTGGCTTCCACCTGCTTGAGCGATTCTCGGAGCCGGTCGCGGTTGGCTTCGACCCGTGCCAGGTGCTCGCGGGCCCTGACGACGGCCGCCTCGGTCTGGTCGGCCTCGAATCTGTGGCGACGGATGTCGACCTCGACCCGGGCCTCGATCGCGGCCCGGAGCCGGCTTTCCCGCTCGGGCGAGGGGGAGTTCGCAAGTTGGGCGGCGATCAGCTCGACCCGAGTCCGGGCCTTCCAGGCGTCGAGCGCGAGGTCGGACCGGGCCGGGTTCCTCGCTCGGATATTGGAGAGGTTCTTCGCCTCGGCGGCCAGCTCGGTGATCGCCTTGCGGTATTCCGCCGGGTTGGTCGTCTTCAGCGGTTCGAGCACCTGGGCCAGTTCGGGCAAGTGCAGGCGGACCAGCGTCATCGCCTCCGCCTCCGCCTCGGCGGAGAAGACCGGAGCGGGGGTTGGTGTCGGAGTCTTCGAGGGCGGGGCGATCTTCGCCCGCGAGGCGTCGGGCTTCGCGGGTTTCGGTTCATCGTCCGCCCGCCCGACCGAAGCGGCGAACAAGCCGAGACAGGCCGCGAGGGTCAACAAGGGTCGCACGGTCAGTTGTCCTCCGGTCGCCGGGAGTCGTCATCGGACTTGGGCGAAACGGCCGCCACCATCCACGACGGCAACGGTCGCTCGGCGGGAACGTCGGCGACATCGTTGAAAGTCCCGTCCAAGCTGGATGATTCCGAAGCCCCGATTATCTCAATCGAGGAAGAGTCGCCCGGCGCGGGCGTCGCGTCGACCGCCGTCGAGCCTTCGCGGAGGTCCGTCCAGGCCAAGGCCACGTCGATGGCGTTGCCGATCGAGGCGGGACGAAGGATGGTTCCCGACCCCCAGAAAGCCGCCAGGAGCACGGTTGCCGCCGTCGCCAACAGACCCAAGGGGGCAAGGACGCGGGGACGTCGGCGGCCCATCCGAAACGAAGCCAACTCCTCCCGACCGGCGACCTCTCGGGCGACGAGCCCGATCGCCCCGAGCGAGTCCACGGCTTCGGCCACGGCTTCGCACGCCGCCAGGTCGTCGAGGAGCCTCCGCTCGAAGGCGGCGGCTTCGAGCGGGGTCATCGCGTCGGATACGTATCGAAAAGCGTCCCAGGCGAGGTCTTCGACCTCGATCGCCCGGGGTTTGGGTTCGTTCGGTCCGAGGGGCGGGCGGGGTGGCATCGCTTCAGTCTCCGAGTTCGAGAACTCGCCTCATTTTTTCCAAGGCACGCCGCATGTGGGTTAATACGGTCCCCAGGGGCAAACCCGACTCGGCCGCGATCTCGGCGAAAGTCTGGTCGCCATGCATCCGGGCCAGGACGACCCGGCGCTGGGGTTCGGAAAGCGAGTCGATCGCGCCTCGGACGGATCGCACCGTTTCGGATCGGATCAAACCCTCGTCGGGCCGGGGACTTTCCCGAGCGGAAAGGCGCGTCGCCAGGCGTCGGACGGTCCGATCCTGGGCGGCATCGCGGCGCTTCACCACCAGGGCTTCGCGGTAGGCGACCCGGAACAACCACCCCTTGGCGGTGTCGGGGTGGGCCGATCCCCCTCGTTCCGCCGCCTTGAGGTAGGTGGCCTGGATCACGTCGTCGACCAGCGAGGAGTCGCGCACGACGCCCCACACGAAGCGGCGGAGTTCCGCCACGACCTCGTCGAAGATCAGGGCCGGAGGAGTTGAGCAGGCGATCGGAGTCGCTTCGAGGGGGACAAGCCCGGTGCCGGCGGCCTCGGACCCGGCTTCCGGGCGATTCAAGTCCCTGGTCACCTTCGCGTCATCCTTCAAGCGATTCGCCTCCCATCACCGACGCTGAAATGATGCGCGTTGAACCTCGATTATTTCGAGGACAGATCGACCCGACGCGATGAGGCGATGAGGCTTCCTCGAAACGTAAATCGCCAGGCTGCTTGCTTGCGGCGCGATGTGGGGTATACTCTTGGGTTTGACCGCGATTGGGAACGGCGCGACCTTCTTTGTCGGCGTCGAGTTGTCCGGGTTCGGCTCATGCCAGTCCATTTTGGACACGATCATTCTTTGTGTCCAAAAAGCTCGGATCGCGGTCGCGCTTCACGGAGGTCTTCCGACCATGCGCCGTTCTTTGCTCGGTTTCGTCGCGATGTTGGGAGCGTCGGGCCTCGCTTCGGAGGCCCGCGCCCAGGTCCCGTTCACGAACATCAACGACCCGTTCTTCGCCTATTACTCCTTCTACCTGCCCCGGCAACAGGCCCAAGCCTTGCAGCCCGGCCCCGAAGCGACCATCGCCACCATCACGGCGAACCGCCAAGCCTCCGCCGCGACCAACCGGAATGACTTTTTTGACACCTCGGCCCAGGGCTTCGACCCCGAAAACGGTGGACTCGGGTTCAATAGCGGTGTCCGAGGTCAGTCGGGGCAGGGTCGGGCCAGCCGGATCGGCGGCAACCTCAACGGCCTGGGGCCGGCGGGCTACTACAACAACGCCAGGACCAAGACGTATCACCCGACCATCCGGCCGGGGATCACCAAGAACAACAACGTGAGCGTGATCCGAAGCCGGGGCTTCTCCGGCGGTGGCGGTGGAGGCGGATTTGGCGGGATCGGTCTACCCGGCCCTCGCTGATCAATTGAAATTCGACCAGTCATCCTGGAAGTCGGAGGGGTTGCCGTGGTTCCCGAACATCAACGCTTGTCGTCCGATGAACGGTCGAACCTCGTCGCGTACCTTGATGGCGAGTTGCCCGAGGCCCAGTCCCAGGCGATCGCCGCCAAGTTGACGCAAAGCATGACGGCCCGGCGTGAGGTCGAGTCGCTCACGAAGACCTGGGAGATGCTCGACCTCTTGCCCCGGCCCAAGGCTTCCGAGGACTTCACGGCGAGGACCTTGATCGAGGCGGAATCCCTCGAAGGGCGGGGCGATCGGATCGTCTCGGCCGCTTCGGACATCACCCGAAGGGTCCTGGTCGCGGTCGGTTGGCTTGCCGTCGCGGTGGTCCTGGGCCTGGTCGGCTACACGATCACGTCGAGGCTCTGGCCCAACCCCTCGGCCCGCCTGACGCGCGACCTCTCCATCGCCGAGTCGCTCGACGCCTATCGAGAAGTCGGCGGGATCGAGTTCCTCAAACAACTCGACTCCGCCCCCGAGTTCTATTGAGATCACCGCGCGGTCGATCTCCCTTCGAGCAGGTTGTTGGGATCGCTTCTTGATGAGCTTCTTCGAACGGTTCAAGGCGAGGAATCGCCCCTGGGCGACGGTGATCGGCTCGGCTGCACTCTTCGTCGGCGCGGTTTGTCTGGGCGACGACCTCCAGAATCGCCAGTTCCTAGAAACTCTCCCCAGAGATCGCCGCGCGACCCTGGCGGAGAACCTCGACCGCTTCGATCGGCTCAACGGAGCGGAGCAAACAGCGATTCGCCGCTTCGACAAGGAGATCGAGAAACTTGAACCGGAAGAGCAACCGCGCTACCGGGCCTTGCTCCAGCAATATCACCTCTGGTTCCAAGGGCTGACCGACGACCAGCGGACCGCGTTGCTCGCCACCACCGACCTCGACGAGCGGTTCCGCTTGGCCCGCAAGTTTCGGCTCGCCGAGATGGCCGGTCCCAAGCGCGACGGCCCCCGGATCGCCAAGATCCGGACCGGCGATTACGGCTTGATCCCCCCGACCGAAATGGCGTACTTCCTGAAAATCTGGCGCGATCTTCCCCCCGAAAAACGATCCGAGATCGAGAAGAAGCCCTTCTCGAAGGTTCGCGACGAGCTGAGAAGCCAGGCGAAGAAGATCAATTTCAAGTTCGAGCCGTTCCCTGCCGACCAAGAGAAAATCTACGACGAAAAGCTCGAAAAAGATGACGAGTTCAAACCGCTCATCGAGCAGATGGCCCGCAAGGTCGAGCAGGCCGTGAAGAAGAGCGAAGCCCTGAAGAAGGCCGAAGCGGTCCAGAAAAGGTTTGAGCACCCGTACGCCGAATTCCTTTATTTCGAGGAGCATCACCCCACGCCCGTCGACCCGGGTCGGCTCAACCGATTCGGCGAGTGGTGCCCGGAGTGGCTCCACGCTCTGACCGACTCGATGTCGGCCGACGACGCCCGCGAATACTTGACGATCTTGTACCGCTCGATCTACCCGATCCCGAACGAGATGCCCGAACCAAGCAAGCCGACCAAGAGGTCGCCTTGAAGTTGGGGGACATTTGCAGATCGGGAGATGACACGTCGGATCGCCGCCTCAGCCTGGATTCGAAGCCATCACCATGTCGGATGAAGCTTGGATGCGGCGAGCGTTGACCGAGGCCGCCCGGGGTCGGGGGGCCGTCGAGCCGAACCCGATGGTCGGCGCGGTGGTGGTCTCGGGCGGCGAGGCGGTCGGAGTCGGCCACCACGATCGGTTTGGCGGTCCCCATGCCGAGGTCGTCGCGCTGGAGCGGGCCGGGGACCGCACCCGGGGGGCGACGCTTTATGTCACGCTCGAACCCTGCTGCCACCACGGCAAAACGCCCCCTTGCGTCGATGCCGTGCTTCGGGCCGGGATCGCTCGGGTCATCGCGGCGCACCGTGATCCGTTCCCCAAGGTGGACGGCGGCGGCCTGGCCCGACTCCGAGCCGCCGGGGTCGAAGTCGCGGTCGAGGTGGAAGGCGATGCCGCCCGATCGCTCAACGCACCTTATCTGAAGAGGCTCGCGCTCGGCCTCCCGTTCGTCACGGCGAAGTGGGCGATGACGCTCGACGGCCGGACCGCCACCGGCTCGGGGGACAGCCGGTGGATCTCCAACCCCCGGTCGAGGGCCTTGGTCCACGAGGTCCGAGGGCGGATGGACGCCATCCTGGTCGGCGTCGGCACCGCCTTGGCCGACGACCCCGAGTTGACCGCTCGACCCCCGGGGCCAAGAACCCCGGCCCGGGTGGTCCTCGACGGCCGGGGCCGGTTGCCCACCGATGGACGGCTGGCGAGGACCGCCCTCGAAGTGCCGGTTTGGGTCGCCTCGACGAACCGGGCGCCGCCCGATCGGCTCGAGGCGCTCGAAGCGTTGGGGTGCCGGATCTTGCGGTTCGATCCCGGCGAATCAGGCTCGGTCCCGATCGTCGCGATGCTCGCCGAATTGTCGCGTCTGGGCGTGACGAATCTCTTGGTCGAAGGGGGGGGGGCCGTCCTGGGTTCGTTTTTCGATGCCGGGCAGGTCGACGCCGTCGACGTCTTCGTCGCCCCCAAGGTGGAAGGCGGGACGCACCGCCACACCCCGGTTCAGGGGGCGGGATTCGCGCTGATGGCCGATGCCTGGAAGCTCGAACAGCCCGAGATCAGCGTCATCGACGGCGACGTCCGGATTCAGGGGCGGCTGGCCCAGGCCCCTTGGGCGGTCGCACTTGGCTCGAAACCAGCCGCGACCGACCCTTGACGCCCGCGAAACCGGCTCGGTATGATCGGGCATTCGGAATCGGACGGTTCCGTCTTCGATCCCCCGCCTGGCCGAACTTCCAGCCCACTTTCGTCTTTTTCCCGGAGCGCACCGCGTTGAGGAACTCGCGCCGCGCTCCGACCGGCGACAAGCCGGCACCCAAAGCGGTGGTCGGTCGGGTGAGCCTTTATCTCCGCCAACTCGAAACGTTTCGTCGCCAAGGGCTGGCCACCGTGTCGAGCCACCAGCTTGGCACGGCCCTGGCGATCCACGACGCCCAGGTCCGCAAAGACCTGGCGTTCTTCGGCCAGTTCGGTCATCCCGGGGTCGGCTACCGGATCGGCGAGTTGGCGGACGCGCTCCGTCGAATCCTCGGGATCGACCACGACTGGCCCTTGGCCCTTGTCGGGCTGGGTAACCTGGGCCGGGCGTTGCTCAAGTACCAGGGGTTCCGCGACCGGGGGTTCCAGATCATCGCCTTGTTCGACAACGACCCGCAAAAGGTCGGGCAGACCCTCGAAGGGATGACGATCCGCCCCGTCGACGCCCTGGCCGACCTGGTCCGGGAGCAACGGCTCAACCTCGCGGTCCTGAGCGTCCCCGCCGACTTCGCCCAGCAGGTGGCCGACCAGCTCGTCGGCAGCGGGATCGTCGGGATCTTCAACTTCGCGCCGATCCCGCTGGTCGTCCCGAACCATGTCCGGGTCGTGGCTGTCGACTTGAGCATCCAGCTCGAACACCTCGCCTACCAGATTCAGCTCGGCGGGGGCGGGATTTCCTGCGCGAGTTGATCTTTTCGAGGCCGCATGGTCTGGTTATAATCAGGATGCTGATTGCGACGCGAATATTACCCGATGGTGAAACGGTATCACAACAGGTTTTGGTCCTGTTTTTCCAGGTTCGAATCCTGGTCGGGTAGCTGGGAAATTGGCTGGTGAATTCCTCTTGCCAACTCCCTTTTGTCTGGTTAAATTCCAGGAGTCAGGTTCGGCTTGATCTCGATTACTCGATGGTGAAACGGTATCACAACAGGTTCTGATCCTGTTATTCCAGGTTCGAATCCTGGTCGGGTAACTTGGAAGGGGACAAACCACCGGGTTTGTCCCCTTTTTTTGTCGGCTGGATTCAGAGCGATGCGGGCGCTTCGACCACCTCCGACGGATCAGCCTCGCTTTGAGTGTCGGCGTCGAGTTTGAGGGTGCGGACCTGGCGGAGGTTGGCCAGATAAACGCAAGCGCTGACAGCCCCGCTGGCGTACATCAAGACGCGAAACGCCATCATCGCCACCGCGCCGTCGACGTGCTGGACCATCTGGAAAAGCTGCCCGCTGATTTGCTCCGAAAGCCCCAACGCCCCGAACGGAAGCGGGACGGCGGTGGTGAACAACGCCAGGGGGACCATCAGGTAGTGCTGCGCCAGGGTCGGCATCGAGTCGAACAGCGCCAGGCTCGCGGTGTAGAACGCCAGGACGTAGAGGCTGTGGCAGAACACGGCGACGAAGAGCATCGCCACCACCGTCCCGATCTTCCGGCGGTAGACCATCCCGATCGCTTCGAGCTTGACGACGACCCCTTCGACCTTCCCCCGACCGGCGACCAGTCGGTTGAGCGGGCGATACAGGCTCGGCGAGAACAGGACCGCCAGGCCGACGAAGCCGATTAGGAGCGCCCCCCAGACCAGCGCGACCAGGGTCCGGACCTGCCCGTTGGCCGAGTTCCAGGTCGTCAGACCCGCCACCCCCGCTAGGAGGAACAGGCCGAGCAGCCCCAAGATCCGGTCGATCACCATCGACGCCCACGCCTGGGGCTTCCTCTCGGGTTGCATCCGCCCGAGGTAGGCCGCCTTGATCACGTCGCCGCCCACGGCGCCCGGGATCACCAGGTTGAACACGTTGCCGATGAAGCCGAGCCGGATCGCGTCGCGGAGCGTGAACGGAATCCCCTGCACCCGGACCAGCAGGAACCAGCGGGTAAATGTGATCAGCAGGGCGATCAGATAGATCACCAACCCCACCGCGAAGAAGCGGAGGTCGACCGGCTTGGCGAAGACCTTGGCCAACTCGACCCGGTTTTGGTAGATCGCCAGCCCAAGCAAGCTGAACGCCAGGATGACGCCCACCGCGTTGGCGAGCCAGGGACGCCTAAAAGGTTTTGTGGACGACATCGGGCAAGCTCAATCTCGAAGAAAAGATAGCCACGGATCGAACACGGATAAGATCAAGGATTGATTTCTCTTATCCGTGTTTCATCCGTGGCTAAAAATGGTTTTTATTTTTAAAGCGATCCCTTGGTTGAGGGTACGCCGGGGTTGCGCGGGTCGAGTTCGACGGCGGCTCGGAGGGTCCGGGCCAGTCCTTTGAAGATCGCCTCGCTGATGTGGTGGGTGTTCCGGCCGTAGTGGAGCAGGACGTGGAGGTTCATCCGCCCCTGGGTGGCGACCGCCTGCCAGAAGTCGGCGACCAACTCGCTGTCGAACGTGCCGATCTTGGGCGATGGCATGGCCGCCTGCCAGGCCCAGTACGGCCGACCCCCGAGATCGACGGCGCACGTCACCAGGGTCTCATCCATCGGCAAGACGGCGTGCCCATAGCGGCGAATCCCCGCCCGATCCCCCAAGGCCCGGTCGATCGCTTGCCCGAGGCAGATCCCGATATCCTCGGTCGAGTGGTGGTCGTCGACCTGCGTATCCCCCCGGCAAACCACCCGCAAATCGATCAGGGAATGGCGGGCGAACAGGTCGAGCATGTGGTCCAAGAAGCCGACGCCCGACGCCACCTCGGACTGGCCGGACCCGTCGAGGTTGAGGCGGAGCTGGATGTCGGTTTCCCGGGTCTTCCGGACGATCTCGGCGACTCGGTCGGGCATGGACGACGGCTCCTGCAAGTCGTTTCAATCGAGGCAAGCGGAGGAATTGCGAATCGCAGGATTGCAAATCGCAAATCGTGGAGAAATACGCTGATACAGTCTGTTGAGGATTGATGCGATTGTCCGTGACAGATCCGTGTTCCATCCGTGGCTCAAGTGAATTGATCTGCGTGACCTCTCCTGTTTTTTGCGATTTGCAATCCTGCGATTTGCCATGAATTTTCCCGAGATCAGGCGATCGAGCCCAGTGCGTCGAGGAACCGGTCGATCTCGGCGTCGGTCCCGACGGTGATCCGCAGCCCGTCGGGCAGGCCGGGGTATCGCATCAATCGGACGAGGATCTTCCGGGCCTTGAGCGCTTCATAGGTCGGCGAGGCGGGGGGTCCGCCGGTGCACCAGACGAAGTTGGCGCGGCTGTCGGGGACGAGGTAGCCGAAGCGTCGCATCGCCGCCGTCAGGCGGTCTCGGGTGGCGAGGATCTTGGCTCGGGTCTGGGCTTGATGATCCTGGTCGAGCAGCGCCGCCGTCCCTCCGAGCAGGCTCAAGGTGTCGCAGTTGTACGAATCCTTGACCTTGATCATGCCCAAGACCATTTCGGGCCGGGCGATCAGGTAGCCGAGCCGAAGCCCCGCCAGGCTGTACCCCTTGCTGAACGTCCGAGACACGATGACGTTCTCGTGCGACTTGACCAGGCCCACGGCGTCGGAGTCGGCGAAGTTGACGTATGCCTCGTCGACCACGAGCGGGCAATCCACCGCGTCGGCGATCCTGGCCAGTTCCGAAACGCCCATCACGGTCCCCGACGGGCTGTTGGGGTTGGCGATGAAGGCCAGGCGAGGGCGAACCTCGGCGAACGCTCCGGGCGACAGCGTCCAGGCGCCGTCGAACGGAATTTCGACCCAACGCGCCCCTTGGATCTCGGCCAGGGTCCGGTAAAGGATGTAGCTCGGCGAAGGGTACGCCAGCACGTCGCCGGGGCCGACGAAGCTTCGGGTCAGGATCGTCAGGAGGTCATCCGAGCCGTTGCCGGCCAAGATCATGTCGGGATCGACCCCGTGGAGGTCGGCGGCGGCGCGTCGGAACGCGGTCCCGACCGGGTCGGGATAGAGCCGAAGCCGGTCGTCAAGCCCCCGGGCGATCGCCTCGAGGACCCGAGGCGATGGCGGGTACGGATTTTCGTTCGTGTTCAGCTTGATGATCCCGCCGTCGCGCGGTTGTTCCCCAGGGACATAGCCGGCCATCCGGGCGACATGCGGCAAAAAGTAGCGGTCCGCGTTCATCGAGGGTCGGCTCCGGCCAGGCGGACCAAGGGGTCGTCGGTGATCCGGTGGACGGTCCAATCATTCATCGCCTCGGCGCCTAGGCTTCGATAAAACGCGAGCGACGGTTCGTTCCAGTCCAAAACCGCCCACTCAAGCCGCTCCGCTCCCCGGTCGACCGCGACCCGGGCCACCGCCGCGATCAGGGCTTTGCCGATCCCCCGCCCTCGATGCTCGGGGCGGACGAACAGGTCTTCGAGGTAGACGCCGGGACGCCCTCGGAACGTCGAGAAATTCGGGAAATAAAGCGCGAAGCCGACCGCGACGCCCTCGACCTCGGCCAGGATGACCTCGGCGGCGGGCCGGTCGCCGAAGAGGTGGCGGCGGAAGTCGTCGGCGGTCGCATTGGCTTCGTTTTCGAGCCTTTCGTAAGCGGCAAGTTCGCGGACCAGGGTGGCGATCGTCGACGAGTCGTCGGCTCGGGCCGGACGGAGGGTGGCCGGTGGGGTTGGTTCAGGCATCGGAGGCCCCTTCCAGGCGGATGTCGACGCTCGACCGGTGGGCGGAAAGCCCTTCCTTGTCGGCCAGACGTTGAATGTCGGGGGCGAGGGCGGCGAGTCCGGCATGGTCGACCCCGATCATCGAGGTCCGCTTGAGGAAGTCGTTGCTCGATAGACCCGAAGCCCAACGCGCCGTGCCCCCAGTGGGGAGGACGTGCGACGGACCCGCGGCGTAATCCCCGACGGCGACCGGGGTCTGGTGCCCGAGGAAGATCGCCCCGGCGTTGAACAACCGGCTCGCGAGTCGGTCGGGGTCCGCCGTCGAGACGTGGAGGTGTTCGGGGGCGATCTCGTTGGTCAGGGCGACGGCTTCATCCTCGTCCCCGACCAGGATCAGCGCCCCGAACCGCTCCAAGCTGTCGCGTGCCAGGTCCCCTCGGCTCAACGCGGCAAGCTGGTCGTCGAGGGCCGAGGCGACGGCCTCGATCAACTCGGGCCGCCAGGTGATCAGGATCGAGGCGCCCGGCGAATGCTCGGCCTGGCTGATCAGGTCGGCGGCGACGAACCGGGGGTTGGCCGACTCGTCGGCGATCAGGACGACCTCGCTCGGCCCGGCGATGCTGTCGATGTCGACCTCGCCGTAGACGTGGCGCTTCGCCAGGGCGACGAACAGATTCCCAGGCCCGACGATCTTGTCGACGCCCGCGATCCCCTCGACCCCATAAGCCAAGGCCGCGACGGCTTGGGCGCCGCCGACCCGGTGGACCTCGGTCACGCCCAAGGCATGGCAGGCGGCGAGGAGGTCGGCGTTGTACCCGCCGAACTTGGTCGGCGGCACGACCACCGCGATCTGCTCGACCCCCGCCGTCTGCGCCGGGACGACCGTCATCAATAAAGACGACGGATAGGCCGCCGCCCCCCCGGGGATGCAAACCCCGACCCGTCGGAGCGGGCGATACCGCAACCCCAACCGCCGCCCCGGGCTTGGTTCCGTGGTGACGTCGCGGTGCAAGATGGCCGACTGGAACTCGCGAATGTTGTCGCGGACCCTGCCGATCGTCGCCAGGTAGGCCGGGTCGGCCGCGTCGTGCGCCCGGGTCAACTCCTCGACCGAGACCCGGACCGAAGCGGGGTCGAGCGTCACCCGGTCGAGCTTCGACGTATAATCGAGGACCGCCGCCAACCCCCGGGCTTGCACGTCGGAGCAGATCCGCTCGACGACCTGGGCCGGGGTGAGCGGTTCTCCGAAAGCGGCCACCGTCCGCGCCCGCCCTTCGGGGCTGACGACGTCCCCTCGGGGGCTTAGCCGGCGACGCAGCTCGACGATCGCGCCTCGGGCTTCCCCTTGGGCGCAGTCGATCCGGGCGATCTTGATCTTCGGGGTCGTGAGACTTGCCATCGAACCTGCCGCTTTCCGTTGCCTGATCCCACCCAAGAAGACCCTCGGAAGATTCTAGCCATTTCGGCCCGCCAATGCCCGCCTTTTTCGGAGCGGGCTCAGGTCGATCGGCGGACTGATGATCGTTGATTCTTAGTGATCCGAAGGAGGATGCCGTCTGAAGTCGAGGTCGCCAATCCGTAATCGACCGGATCGAGGAAGGAAACTTGATCCGGCCGATCGCCAGGACGGAGGCGAATGGATAAGATGATCCCTCGTTTCGCGCGAGCGGGACCGCCTCGACCGAGGTTCGCAGGTCGAAAGCCTTGACGCCGTGAGGGATCATGCCATGACGACGCCCCTGATTGATCTTCGGTCCGACACCGTCACCCGGCCCACCGACGCGATCCGGCGGGCGATGGCGGAGGCGGAAGTCGGCGACGACGTTTTCGGCGAAGACCCGACCGTCCGCCGGCTCGAAGAACGGACCGCCGAGCTGCTCGGCAAGCCCGCGGCGCTCTTCGTCCCGTCGGGGACGATGTCCAACCAGATCGCCATCGGGATTCACACCAAGCCCGGCGACGAGCTGCTCTGCGACACCTCCGCGCACGTCTACATGTGGGAAGGGGGCGGGATCGCCCGGCTCTGGGGCGTCACCCCCCGGACGGTCGAGCCTTCCCACGGACTCCTGGGGCTGGACGACCTCCGGGGCAAGATCCGCCCCGACGACATGCACTATGCCCAGACCCGCCTGGTCTGCCTCGAAAACACCCACAACCGCCGAGGGGGTCGCGTCCACCCGATCACCTCCGTGGCCGAAGTCGCCGGTTGGGCCCGCGCCCACAACCTCAAGATGCACCTCGACGGCGCCCGGCTGATGAACGCCGTGGTCGCTAGCGGGATCGCCGCCGACGAATGGGCCAGGTATTTCGATTCGGTCTCGGTCTGCTTCTCGAAGGGCTTGGGGGCGCCGGTCGGGTCGGCCCTGGTCGGTTCGGTCGACTTCATCGACGAGGCGAGGCGACTCCGCAAGGTCCTCGGCGGCGGGATGCGACAGGCCGGGGTCATCGCCGCCGGGGCCTTGTACGCCCTGGACCACCACGTCGACCGGCTCGCCGAAGACCACGAGCATGCCCAAATCCTGGCTCGGACCGTCGAGGAAACTCCCGGGCTGGGCCTGGAGTCGGGGCCTGTGGAAACCAACCTCGTCTGGATCAGCGTCGCGGCGACGCTCGGGACGGCCCGGAGCGTCGCCGACCGCCTCAAGGCCGAAGGCGTCCTCGTCAGCGTGTTGGGACCGCAAGTCATCCGGGCCTGCACCCACCTCGACGCCTCGCGCGAAGACGTCCTCAAGGCCGCCGACGCGCTCCGGAACCTCAGCCGGGCGATGGCGACCGCCTGAATGGATCGAATCGATCGGAGCGGCTCGTCGATGACGGAACCGATCTCGCACCCCTGGGACCTCGACCCGGCGCAAGCCCGGACCCTCCAGGCCGAGCTTGCCCCGCTGGTCGACTCGACAAGCCCGCTCCCCCACTGGCAGACCCTCGCGGCGGTCGACGTGTCGTTCGACCGAGGGGGGGACACCTTGTTCGCCGCCGTGGTCGTCGTCGAGGCCGAGACTTTCCGAGTCGTCGAGCGTGTCAGCCTCGACGCCCCGGCGACGTTCCCCTACGTCCCCGGCTTGCTCTCGTTTCGAGAAGCCCCCGCGCTCCTGAAAGCGTTCGACCTCTTGAAGACTCGCCCCGACGTCGTCATCTGCGACGGGCAAGGCCAGGCGCACCCCCGGAGGTTCGGGATCGCCTGCCACTTGGGCTTGATCCTCGACCTCCCCGCCGTCGGCTGCGGCAAGAGCCGACTTTGCGGCAAGTTCGCCGAGCCTGGCCCCGATCGAGGCGACCGGTCCCCTCTGCTCGACAAGGGCGAGGTAATCGGCACCGTCCTCCGGTCGAGGCGAGGCGTCAAGCCGCTCTTCGTCTCGGTCGGGCACCGATGCAACCTGGAAAGCGCGGTGGATTTGGTCCTGAGCCTGACGCCCAAGTACCGGGTGCCTATCCCCACCAGGCTGGCCCACGACGAGGTCAACCGAGTTCGAAGGGTGGCCAAAGCCGACGGGGAAGCGTCTCATCCTTGACGCGACGACCCGTTCAGAAGGCGTCGATGATGTGTTCGCCGCCGTGCTCGGGGTTGCCGATCAGGCGTTGACCCTTCGTGTCGACGACCCAGTCGAGCAGTTCGAGCGGAACCTGCCCGATCAGCACGGGCAGCTCATCGGCGATTTCGCCGACATCCAGGGCGCAGTCGCGTCCTTGGATGGTCAAGCGGACGGCGCTATACATCGGCATCGAGACGTGCCCGCCGATCCCCCGAGCGTCGCGCGTTCGCAAGTGCCGCAACCCGAGCCGGGCGATCAAGCTTTTCGGCAAAAGCAGGGTGGACGCTCCCGTGTCGACCAAAGCGTCGTTCACCTCGACAAATCGCACCTCTTCGGCGGGCATCAACCCTCGCTCGCGAATTTCCATGTCGGCCAAATTCTCGATCCTGGCCGAAACGATCACCTTACCCATCAATTCGTTCTCCATGCTTCCCTCGCGACTTGATTCCGGGCTTGATCGTGACGGGGCTTCTCAATGGATCAAACGAAGGGGGGGTCAGAAATTCCCCCCCTGGCCAGCAACCAGTTTACAGCGGACCGGGCGGACTCGATAGTTTCCGGGTCGGCCCCGGATGTCCCTCTTCGTTGCCATCCGATCGTGACCACCATGAATCCGAACGCACCAACCGAGGCCCGACACGACGTCCGATGGACCGTTGGCCGAGAATCGAGGCTCTGGCTGATCGGCCTCGCGCTGGCGGCCCCGGCTTGGATACCTTATGTCTCGCACTTCGTCGCCCCCTCGCCGGGTCGATTGCCGACAGGGTTTATTTCCTATGACATGCCATACTACCTGGCCAACGCCCGGGAGCATTTCGATGGCGGGCGTTTTCAGACTTTGTACAGCAACCCCTTCGACTTTCGATACGACGCGCCGGCGATCTACTTCCAGCCGATGACCCTGGCGCTCGCGGGCATCTTGCAGGGCACGCATCTCGATCCCGGCTTGGTGCTCGTCGGGTTCGAGGTCGTGGCGGCCTGGTTGTGCGCCCGGGTCGGCCTTTCCCTCTATTTCGAGGTCGTCGGGATTGGGGGCCGGGCTCGGGGCGTGGGATTGTTGGCCTTCTTCTGGGGTGGCGGCTTGCTGGCGATCGCCGGGATCGGCTACTCGCTGGTCAAGCGAGGGGTAATCGCCAACATCTTCCAGTTCGACCCGGCGGGGGGTTGGTGGTTCCTCAACTTCGGTCGCAACCTGATCTTCCCGACGGAGGCGCTTTACCACGCGCTCTTCTTCGGCTCGGTCCTGTGCCTGCTCCGAGATCGGTTCGCCTCGGCGCTGGCGCTGGCGCTGGTCGTTTCGGCCAGCCACCCGTTCACTGGGATTGAACTGCTCTTGATTTTGGCCACATGGTCGGCCTTGGAGCTTTTTTTCGTCCGAAGCTCGGCGGTGCCCCGGCTATTCTTCTTCGGGGTCGTCGCCCTCTTGGTCCTCCACGTCGGATACTACCTGGGGTATCTCGGCCGCTTCCCCGAACACGTCAAGTTGATGAAGGCGTGGACCGTCGCCTGGGAGTTGGAGGCGGTCCACTTCCTGCCCGCGTATTCGCTGGTCGGGGCGCTCGCGTTCTGGTCGTTCCGCCGACTCGACCTCGCCCGGCAATTCTTCGACCAGCCCCGCAACCGCTTGTTCCTGACCTGGTTCGCGGTGGCATTCGCGCTGGCGAACCACGAATTCGCCTTCCGTCCGATCCAGCCGCTCCACTTCACGAGGGGATACATCTGGACGCCGCTCTTTTTCCTGGGCGCGATGCCGCTCATCACGGTGTTCGCCCGCTGCGAGCGGCCGGCCCGATACAAGCTCAGGACCGCGGCCATCGCCGCGACCCTGACGCTATTCTCGCTGGACAACATCCTCTGGCTGGGCCAATTCCCGCTCGCCGCGGCGCAGGGCCGGCAGTTTTCGGGTTTTTTCGTCAAACCCACCCAGCTCGACCTGTACCGTTGGCTCGCCCGGGACGAGAACCGGGGCGCCACCCTGCTCGCCCTCGACCCGGAGCTTGGCTACCTCGCCTCGGTCTACACCCCGCTCCGGTCCTGGATCGGCCACGAGTACAACACGCCCGACCTCGACAAGCGCAAGGAGGAGATCGCGTCGTTCTTCAACGAAGGCCAGATCGCCGACGCCTGGAAGGGGAAGACGCTGATCGTCGCCGTCGATCGGACCGCGCCCGAGTCGCAATTGCCTCCTCAAGGCGGGACGCGGCCGGTTTACCAGAACCCGGGGTATCTGGTCTACCGCCTCGAACCGATCCGATAAGCGAGGGGACGAGCTTCGAGGCGTGTCGAAAGCTTCGTCCCCCTCTTCGTTTCTCAATAACTATCGGCGCTCACCACCTCGCCGTTGGACTTGGTCCCCAAGGCCCACCAGGTGGAATAGGCGATCGTGTTCTTGATGAACTTGACGCTCCCGTCGGTCATCATGACATTCACCCCTCCGGGGTGGTTGCTCGTGGCGGGGACGTAGTGGGCGGCCTGGGCCTGGACGCAGCAGTCGACCCGGCACGAATTCCAGTTGAACTGGCCTCCGCCGTTGGGGGGCATCACGGTGTTGAACAGCGAGTAACCCATCATCCCCCCTCCCCAGCGATACCCCCGGTCGTCGGCGGTGAAGGCGGTTTTGAAGGTGTTGGAGCAAGCCTGGAGGTCGGTCAGGAGCGGGCCGATCCCGATCGCCGAGACATCGAGTTGGTTGGAAGCCTGTGAGGAGCCCGAGTTGCCCGTGCCATTGGCCCGCCTGGGGCCGCCGATGTTGGAGTCGCCGCAGAGCGCCTCGGCGTAGGCGATGGTGTTGGACGTCCCGTCGACGACGTCGGCGATCGAATACGACCGCTGGAACGCGAACAGCCCGCTGCTCCCCTGCGGGTTGCGGTCGATGTTGTTGGTGGTGGTGCCCACGCTCGCGTTGTAGCTGTTGTTGTTGATCGGGCCGGCGTTGCCGTCGGAGGGGCAAAGGAAGGCGTTGAGTTTGGTGTTGTAGGCCGTGGAGTTGATCGTACCGCCCGGGGAATTGTATCCCGCATCCTGCGAGGTCGGTTCGACGTAAGGTTCGGGCGCCCAGTTGAAGTTGATGGAGTTGTAGAGCGGCGTTTGCTCCAGGTACCCCAGCATCAGGGCGTTGGCCCCCCAGTTCGACCAGGTGTAGACCTGGTTCGGGGCGTTGGGGCCGAGCGAAGCCCCGAGCGGGAACGAGTTCACCGTCGAGTGGTAGTTGTGCAACCCCAGGCCGATCTGCTTGAGATTGTTGACGCACTGGGTCCGTCGGGCGGCCTCTCGGGCGGCCTGGACGGCGGGCAAGAGCAAGGCGATCAGGACGGCGATGATGGCGATGACGACCAGGAGCTCGATCAACGTGAATGCGGAGCGAAGCTGAACTTTCTTCACGACGGTTCTCCCTCAAATTGTCGAGGTCGCGGCAAGTTCGGACGAGGACACACCACCCACTCGATTCGCGGGTCGAATCGGACGACTCGAACCACGATGGTTTGGGACCTAGGGCGGCTCGCCTGCCCTGGGGTTTTGTCTTGTTCCGCTTGTCGGAACAAGCATCCAGGCCAGCGGGTCGTCGAATCAAAGCGGACCGAGGGGTTCGACTTCAGGGGCCAAGAAGACCACCGAGCGAAAATCGGTCACGGTTTCTGTTTGGCCGGGGTGCCGGCTTCGCGGCCCGCCGGCTGCTGAGTCTTCATGAAGTCGGCCATCTCTTTGCGACGACTGCCCCCCTTGGTGTCCGCGGACGCCGGAGGACTTGCGGGAGTACAACCATTCATGGTCCCCCCGGCAACGATCGCCAGGCCAAGGACCAAGGTCCAACCCCGACGACGCTGGAGGCGGAAAGGCCAAGCTGCAATCAAATCATGCATGCATCACGTCCTGATCAAAGGACCGAAGTGGCGAAGAGATTGTTGACGTGTTGTTTGAACAAGCGAAGTGAGGTTTCGACAATAACCTTCCGATGAGTCGGAAGCAAGACTTTAGGTCAAGCCAAGATGAATTTTTCGGATCGAAGCTTCGCGGAACTCGACCGATTTGAGGATGCCTCGCACCGGGGTCCGCGAGGAGGCCACCTGAGTTTTTTCGCCGCTCGCAAAAAATCGCTCGCCCGACGAAGCGGCCGACACCACGATTGGGTCCGTTCGCCGATCGAAATCGAACCGAAGAGAGAGCTTGCAGTCCGTCGTTTTTGAAGTCTTGCGAAGATCGCCTTGAGGACGGGTGTCTGGGTCGCTCGCCCAGGTCTGGTGAGCAAATTCCCTTCGCGGTCCATCGGCAAATGGGTGGAGCCGAAACCCAGCTCCGATCTCTCACTGCGGTCTTCGACGGACCGTGCCGCAACGAAAACGGGGACCGGCTTCCTCTCGGTTTCGAGAGGGCCAGTCCCCGCCCCTTCATCCGGTCCGATCGAAATGGAAGACTCCACCCGGTTCAATGGACCTGGTGAAGATCAAGCTGCGGAGCATGTTGAGAAAGAGGCATGAAATTCCGCCCGAAAAACTTGCCGTTGCGAACAACCCGACCGCGCGAGGCGATCGTGACGCCGATCGCGCCGAGGAGCAGACCTGGGCTGATCGAGATCAGAGACAACCGAGATCCTCCGGCGGAAGAGTCCGGATCATCCAGGGCGGGTCGGTCGGCGAGGCGGGCGAGCGAGGGCGTCGGGCCCGGCTCGAACTCCGGTCGGCTTTCGACCGGATCGGTCGCGGGCTGGTTCAAGGTGATCGAGGAGAGCCGATCCCACCAGGGCGATTCGATCGCCGCGATCTGGTTGCCGCTGACGGGCTGGATTGTGATCGTGGGCATCAGGGCGTCGATGAAGGCGGAGTCGATCGGCGAGACGTCTTGGGGTTTGCCATGGGCGTCCGGCGGCGTCGAAGCGGTGAGAGCCGCATCGGGCGAGAAGGACGGGTCCGGAGCGTGGCGGCCAATCGGCAGTCCGGCGCTCGCCCAACTCGAGTCCCGAGCCGGTTCCGAGGGCGAGTGGGCCGAAGGGACGGCGAAGCTCTCGGAGGCGGCCGAGGTCGTCTCCGAAGGCGACGCCGGGGTCGCCGCGGGCACCGGGACGGCGAGCGATGGCAAAACCGCGCTCGGCCCGGAGGATGAGACCTGGCCGACGCCGGTGTTGAGCAGCAATTCCCAATCGACGAAAACCGGTCGACCGTCGCGCGACGACGCCTCGACCTCGTAAGTCGTCGAGTCGAGCCGGAGCGGGACGACCTGAAACGGCCCGGAGGGTCCCGGGTCGATCGTGGCCGATCCCAATGGGCTATTCGCCTCCAACGTCAACCCGTCGCCGCTGTGCCGGACCAAGAGCGTGTAGTCGCCTCCGGCCTCGACGGTGAACCGGAACGTCGCCGATTCGTTCGAGCCGATCAACGCGGTCGCCTCGACCCCCGAGGTCGCGGCCGACCTGGAGATTGGACCCAGTTCTCGAAGCACGTCGACCACACCAACCATCCCGGCGCTCGGCAAGTTCCTCGATTCCAGACTGGTCAGGCGGACGCCGCTTTGAATCCCGCGGCGGGTCGGTCGATTCCTCATCGAATCCCCTTGAAAGATGGGAGCGGTCGAGTGTTCTGTTGAACCCTAGGCCCGATTCGCGCCTGGTGCGCTTTTGGGCGAAAATTCCAACATTTCGGACGAACGATCTCCGCGAGGGGGTATCGCTTTCAATTCCGGGGATTCTCTGGGATCAAGGATTGCGGATCGCAGGATCGCAAATCGCAAAAGATCGAAAACCCTTGATTTCCGGGTTCTTTGCGATTTGCGATCCTGCAATCTGCAATCCGATCCTCCAAATTTCGAAAGCGACACCCTCCGCGAGGTGACAAGCCGGTCCGACCTTGCCAGGTTGGCCTTGTTCGGTTAGAGAAGGGGGTCGTCGGCGATCGGTTCGGTCGGGTTCGGGCTTTTGTCAACCGACCGGGCGGGGCGCGAAAGATTCGCGGGCCGGCGCGATCGGGTTCCGACCACACCTCCAGGGAAGGGGGCCCCGCGGTGAAGCGGGCTGGATTACTCGGATGGTGCCTGGCGTCGTCGGCGGTTTGGCTCGGCTCGGGGTGCAGCCTGGCGCCGAAGAACTTCCGGGACATGCTCCACCCCGCGCCGATCGTCAGGGCCAGGGCGGTCGGATTGGGAAGCGGCCAGCCCGAGTGGGTGGCCGTCCCGGCGATGATCGACCGGCTCAACGACCCCGACCCCGTGGTCCGGATGACGGCCAACAGCACGCTCAAGGAGCGGACCCACCGCGACTTCGGCTACGACTTCTGGGCGTCGGCCGAGGAGCGGAAACCGGTCGTCGACCGCTGGAAAGCCTGGTGGCGAGAGCGGGCCGCCCAAGCCGCCTATCCAAAAGACGGCGAATTGCGTAAGGTCTCGGCTCAACCCGACCGGAAGCGTCGCAAGAAACGTCTCGGCGGCGGCCAAGGAGGGCCGACATCGTGGCCAAACACCCCAGAATCACAATCCCCGTCTCGACCCCAGCCGTCGACCGACCCGAACATCACCCCTTGAACCCGATCGCGCTGGGATTGGGGGGGATCGCCTACCTCGGCAAGGCGGCCATCCTCCTGGGATCATCAGCCGCGTCGCTGGCCCGCCCGGGGGAGGACTCGACCTCGTTGATCTCGGGGACGACCAAGCAGGTCGACCGCCTGGTCGGCCTGGGCTATGGCGTGGTGGCGGCCACCCACGTCGGGATGGGATCGTTCCTGGCGATGCAAGCCTATTTCGGCGCGACCTTCGTCGACGGGATCGGCCCGGTGGTCGGCGTCGGGTTGATCCGCAACCTGGCCCCGCTCTTGTCGGGTTTCCTCCTGGCCATCCTGGTTTCCGCCCTTTATGTGGCGGACCTTCGAAGCGGGCCTTCGCCATCGAAGCGCGACGTCGCGGTTCGGGTCCTGGCGGCGATGGTCGCCGGGCCGATCCTGGCCGCCTGGGGGTCCTTGGTCGGGGTCGGGATCGGCTACCTGGTGGGTCGGTCGATGATGGGCGTCACCGAGCCGATGTTCTTCGACCTCTTCCTCGAAATGCTCTGGGCCCGCGACATCGTCGGCCTGGTCGTCAAAGGCGCGGCCTTCGGCGGGGTGGCCGGGCTGTTGGCGTGCCACGAAGGCGTGAAAGTCCTCAAACCCGGCGAGCGTCGCGACGGGATGACGGCGATCAGCCGGGCCGCTTGCCGGGCCTCGGTCCTGGCCTCGGTGGCGATCCTGGCGATCAACGCCGGTTGGTTCATGTTCGTCTACCACGCGGGGCCGGCGTTCGGGCCGACCTTGCTGATGCCGCCGGGGCGGTGATGGTCGATCGGATACTAATCTCAAAAATCCATCCCAAATGGCAAATCGCAGGATCGCAAATCGCAAAGCAGGTCAGAAGCATCCTTTGCGATTTGCGATCTTGCGATTTGCCATCTCGATTTTGTTCAAGATTGGCATAAGTCGTCCTGTTGTGAGCTTCGCTTTCGAGCGACCACCTCGCGTGTCCCTTCGCCCTCCTGGGAACCGCGTCAAACCGAAGGGGAAGGAATCGCGATGAGTGTTCGATCGGGGCGCGAGATCCGCGTCGGCTTACTGGTCCTCCTGGTGTTCGCGGCGTTGGCGGGCTTGTTCGCGCTGGCGGCGGGGGGGCCGGGGTTCTTGACCCACCGCAGGCTGGTGGACGTCGACTTCCGGGACGGCCAGGGGATCAGGCCCGGCAGCCCGGTCCGGATCGCCGGGATCGACTCGGGGCGGGTGATCACGGTGACGCTCGCCGAGGTCGAAGGCGTCCTCCGCGCTCGGGTCCGCCTGGCGATCCCCGACGACCTGGCCAACCGACTCAAGAGCGACGCCCGGATCACCGTCCAGTCGAGCCTGACCGGCCAGGCCAAGATCAACATCATCTCGACGGGCCTGGCCAAAGATCCGCTCGCGCCCGGCAAGGTGGTCTTGGGCGTGGAAACCACCATGTTCGACCCGATCCTCGAGCAAGTCGGGCTGGGGCCGGTCGAGCGGAGCAACATCAGCCACTCGATCGGCGTGGCCCGCGAGACGATCGACGACGCCGCTCCCAAGGTCAAGCAGATCGTCGCCTCGCTCGAAGAAACTTCCGCCAACATCCGCGACACCGGGACTGCCGTTCGCCCCGTGATCGAGGCGGCGGTCGGTCGGGTCGACGAGGCCGCGAAGCGTTTGACCGCGTCGACCCCGAAGATCGAGGTCATCTTGAGCCAAGTCGTCAACCTGACCGCCCGGATCGACGGCCTGCTCGCCGAGAACCGGCCCAACGTCAAGGAAACCATCGCCGGCATCCGCGACCTTTCGGGCACGCTCAAGACGATCGCCGCCCGCGACGGCGACAAGGTCGGGGCCCTCCTCGACCACGTCGAAGGGACCCGCAACCGCGCCGACGCGGCGTTGTACAACATCAAGCAGATCACCGACACGTTCATCGGGGCCCTCTCGAAGAACCGCGTCGACGTCGAGCGGACGATCGCCAACCTCAAGGACATGACCGACTGGGGGAGCAAGCTCGTCCAGAAGATCTATGCCAACCCGTTCGTCCTCAGCCCGCTCTACAAGCCGACCCAGGAAGACGTCCGGGTCCAGGGCGTCTACGACTCGGCGCAGGTGTTCGCCTCGGCGGCGCAGAAGCTCGACGACGCGGCCAAGACCCTGGCCGCCATGCAAAGCAAGCCCAACACGCCCGAACAGCGCGAGGAGATCGACCTGGTCCGCCGCCAGGTGGCCGAAGTCACCGGTCGGTTGGGCCAGATGTCGCAGCAGCTCAGCGACGCCATGAAGCCCCAGGCGTCGCGACCGCGTCGAGGCTCGGCGAACTGATGATCGGCAACGATTTTCGACCGGTTCGCGCGAATTTCCGGGTATTAAGTTCAACCGGAGCGGCCATTCATCCGATGTTAAGGGTGTTGAGGCCAAGGGAGACCATCCTGGTAGCCTCGCGGCGAGGGTCGAGATGAGGGCGATGGGCGGCGGCGGAAGACCGCCCTGGTGCCTCGAATTCATCCTCTCGTGCGTGGAATCGAACTAGACCCCAGCCGGCCGACCCTCCAAGGACGCCGGGTCATCACACCGAATCGAGGAGACCTACCGATGGAAAGAATCAATGGTGCCGGCGGGGCGTTCGGCCCCCAACCGATCTACCCCCGGCTCGCGGCCTTCGGCGTGGACGCCGGGCAGTCGGCCGGCGTCGCCACCCCCCGCGACCACGTCGAGATCTCGCCGCTCGGCCAGATGCTCGACGGGATCAGCCGCCTCCCCGAAATCCGCCACGAGAAAGTCGAAGCGATTCGCCAACAGATCGCCTCGGGGACCTACGAGACTCCCGAGAAGATCCAGGTCGCCATCGACCGACTCCTCGACGAGTTGAGCGGTTTCTGAGCAATCGGGCCTGATTCGTCCCGATCCCCAACGACGCCTGTGTCCGACCGGTCGACTCGATGGACCCTCCATCGACCGGCAGTTCGGAGACCGGCGTCGTTTTTTTCGGATCCCCAATCCAAAGCTATCAAGGAGCGGTCCGGTCCTGGGCATCGTCAGGTCGAGTCTATGATGATGAGGGCGAAATCCGACGCCGATTCGACGACCGATCTTGACTGGTCCAGGATCGGTCGAGGATCATTGCCGCCGGCTTGATCGGTTCAAGCATCGTCCAGGACCGACCATGAGATTGCCGCGAGGGGATGATGCGCCGGAACTTGATTCGCCGCGTCTTGATGGCCGGCTTGTGGGGCTGGGGCGTTTCGCTCGGCGGCGAGGCGTTCCACAACGATCCGATCTCGAAGTACGACCGACGCCCGATCGAGGGGTTCACGGTCCTGCTCAGCCCTCGACTCCGGGAGCACCCCGAAGTCGCGGCGTCGAGCCTGGAACAACTGAGCGCTCAACTGGCGAAGATCGCCCGGATTGTCCCGCCGGGACCGCTCGCCGAGCTTCGGAAGGCCCGGATCTGGCTCGAATGCGACGAGACGGCGGGCTTGGGGGAGTTCCACTGGGGGCCGGACACCTTGAGACGGCAGGACCGCAACCCGGAAAAGTCCCGATCCGTGGAGATCACCAACGCCCGGCACCTGGTCGAATGGTCGGACCACCAACCCTGGGTCGTCCTCCACGAGTTGGCCCATTCCTATCACTGTACCGTCTTGGGAGAATCGCATCCCGGCATGGCTCATGCTTACGACCACGCGATGAAGTCGGGCAAATACGATCAGGTCGACTATGTCCGCGGCGGGAAGCGGCCCGCCTATGCCAAGAATAACAAGGCCGAATACTTCGCCGAATTGACCGAAGCCTACTTCGGCAAGAACGACTTCGAACCCTACACCAAGCCGGACCTCGAACGGTTCGACCCGGTCGGCTATCAGCTCATGGTCGACGTCTGGGGCTTGCCGGTCGGGCGGGCGGACGATTGATCCCGGGAAAAGGGTGGTAATCTCGTCGAGATTGGGGAACAATCAGCCTGATTCCTGGGCTTTGCCGCCTCCGAACCCTTTCCCACGACGCCGAGTCGCATCCCAATGGCCGGATCGATCGACCACTCGCCCACCGACTCGGAACTCGACCTCGGCTCGAAACTCGTCCGGGATGGCGCCCTATCCCTGGCGCAGCTCTTGGCCGCGCAGCATTACGGGCGCGACCACAAGCTCGACCTCCGCCAGGCGCTCTTGAAGCTCAGGCTCGTCGACGACTCGAAGATCCGGGCCACCTTGAGCGACCGCCGACCGTTGGTCCCGGTCGTCGATCCGTCCAAGGCGATCCTCCCCTTGAGCGAGTCCCCCGTCGGACTCCCGGCGACGACGGAGATCGTCGACGAGGCCGCTCCCTCGACCGCCCCCATCGTCGAAGTCGCCGAGGTCCGGGCCGACCAGCCGCCGGACCTCTCGAAGCGGGAACGCGACATCCGCGAGGAACTCAAGGAGATCGCCGCGACGGCGGCCTCGCCCGACCTGGTGGCCCAGATCTTCGAGCGGGCGTTCGAGAGCCGGGCGACCGACATCCACTTCGACCCCCAGGACTCGTTCATCCGCATCCGATACCGGATCGACGGCCAGCTCCACGACGTCCTCGAACTCGACCCGGCGCTGGCCACCTCGCTCGTCAGCCGCCTCAAGGTCATGGCCGACATGAACATCGTCGAGCGTCGCCACGCCCAGGACGGTCGAATCCAGTTCCGCCACCTCGACGTCATGCGGGACCTCAGGGTGGCCACCCTCCCGACGGTCCTCGGCGAAAAGGTCGTGATCCGGGTCCACGAGGCGCTCAACCAGGATTATGGATTCGACCTCCTCGGCCTGAACTCGGCGCAGACCGAGCAACTCGCCTCGATCTGCGCCAAGCCCTACGGCGCCGTCCTGGTCGCCGGTCCCGTCGGCGCGGGCAAGACGACCACGCTCTACACCTGCCTGAGCCGGGTCAACGCGCCGACCCGGAACGTCATGACGATCGAGGACCCGATCGAGCGGCGGTTGCCGGGGATCAACCAGGTCCAGGTCGACTCGAAGACCGACATGACCTTCGGCCAAGGGCTCAAGGCGATGCTCCGCCAGGACCCCGACGTGATCATGATCGGCGAGATCCGCGACGAGGAGACCGCTCACATCGGGATCAGGGCCGCGCTGACGGGCGTCCTGGTCTTCTCGACGATCCACGCCGCCGACGCCCCGAGCACCTTGAGCAACCTCTACGACTTCAAGATCCCCGGCTACATGCTCTCCAACAGCCTGATCGCGGTGATCTCGCAGCGGCTCCTCCGCAAGATTTGCCCGTACTGCAAGGTCACGTTCCCCGCCGACGACCAGCAACTGGCGATGCTCGACCTCGACCCCGCCGAGCACGCCGGGACGATGCTCGCCCAGGGCGAAGGGTGCCCCGCCTGCTTCCAGACCGGGTACCTCGGTCGGTCGGGGATCTTCGAGATCATGGAGATCAACGACACCCTCCGCGAGCTGGTCTTCCAGCAGATCTCCAAGGATGTGCTCCGGAGGGTGGCGACCGACCTGGGAATGCGAACGTTGCGGCAAAGCGCGGTCGATAAGGTATTGGAAGGCGCGACGACCTTGGAGGAGGTCTACCGGGTGATCTCGATGTGACGACCCCCCGGCCCGGTCGCGCCGGCTCGACCCTTCCGGGTCCGGGCCAGCCTCGAAGGATATCCACCGACAGGAGGTCGGCGATGCGATTCGGAACGATCAAACAACGGGCGGCAAGCCCTCTCTGGCTCGCCTTGATCTGCGTGTTGGGCCAAACCCCGACGACGATGGGAGATGAGCCGAGCCGACTGGGCCGACTCTTCCGGCTCGGCTCGGCGAGCGATTCGTCCAAGGCGAACGCTTCGGGTCCGGCGGCGATCACCCCGGCGAACCCCGCCTTGCCGCCGACCATGAGCTTCAGCTACGGCCAACCCGCTTTGTCGACCCCTCCGTCGAACGCCAACGGTTCGCTCGGGATGACACCTGCGCCCCGGATCACCCCGAAGCCCCGGGTGAACAAGGCCGCGACCGAGGCCGACCCGCTCGTCTCCCGGGTCTCGATCGGTCGGGCCGACGGAGGGAGCCAGTTCGGGATGTTCACGCAGGTCTTCGCCGACGGCACGGTGATCGACAGCGAGGGCGTCCACAAGGTCGGCCCCGAGGTCCTCAAGCCGGTGGTCGAGGCGGTCACCTCGGGCGACTTCGCCAAGATCAAGGGCCACTGCGGCGGCTCGGCGGGCGACACGTTCGAGAATTTCCACGTCGTCACCTACGAGCGGGCCTACGGCCGCCTCCGCGCCAACGCTTTCTCGTACTCGGGGAACCCGCAAGGCTGCGACCACTCCGTCTACCACCTCCACAAAGTCCTCGACGAGCTCCAGATGAAGATGAGCGCCCCCGGCGCTTCGACCGCCGCGACGACGCCCACCGTCGTCAACCCGCCGGCCCCGGCGATCTCGACCGCTCCCGTCCCGATGGCCGGCTCGGGCGGCTTGCCGATGCCCGGCCTGCCCGATCCGGGCCTCCATTGATCGGGCCGGCCCGGCGGATTTCGGCATCTCGACAGACCCACGGTGGTCCGTCATTGCCGATCTTGCTAGAATAAGAATCGTTATTGATAGGTCGCCCCGAACTCCCTCCCGCGGCGAGGCGAGGTCGGGGCTCTCCCTTTTGATCGAGAAAGCGACCCCCTGATGGAACCCGTTTCCCTCGGCCCTCATGTCGAACAGGGGAACGCGGAAGACAAATTCCGTGAGTTTCTCGAAATCCGGGGCGAAAAACTCACCGAACCCCGACGGGTCCTGGTCCGCCACATCTTCGACAACCGCAAGCACTTCGACGCCGACGAGCTCGTCGCCGACCTCCGCCTCGCCGGCCGCCAGGTGAGCCGGGCCACGGTCTACCGGACGCTCCGCCTCCTGGTCGAAGCCGGCCTGCTCCGCGAGCTTCGCCTGACCAATCGGACCGCCTACGAGCACGACTTCGGCTACCCCTCGCACGACCACCTCCACTGCACCGAGTGCAACCGGGTGATCGAGTTCCGCAACGACGAGATCCGCCGCCTCCGCGAAGAGATCAGCCTCGAACTCGGCTTCCGGGCCGCCGGCCACCGCTTCATGATCTCCGGGATCTGCAAAGCCTGCTCCCGCGCCCGAAGCCCCCGCAGGCGGCTGGATTTGATCTGAAGTCGCTGCGATCATTCAGAATTGGTATCTTCCAAATTGACGAAAAGTGGATTGGTACAGGTTACGGCCAAAATCAAGTGGAGCCAAATATGATTCCGAGTTTGACCAAGGATGTTCCCGACATTTTACCTCAGCCGTTTGTCCCCCCGGTGACTTCCCAACAACTCGCCGGGCGCAACGCCGCCGCCGCCGCCCTCCTGGACGAATGGGAAGCCGACGTCGAGTCTGAGCAGGATCAGCGCGACACGATGGATGTCCTGCGACAAACCCTCGGACCAGACCGGGTTGGTTCCGACCGGCCGGCGATCCTTCCTTGAGCGATCCGGCGAACCGATTGGTTCTCCTCGATTCCGAGCCGCTCGGGTTGGCCACCAATCCTCGAGAGTCGGAGAAGGCGGGCCGTTGCAAATCCTGGCTACGGGGGCTGCTCGTCGCCGGCGTCCGAGTTATGGTGCCCGAGGTGATCGATTACGAGGTCCGTCGCGAGTTGATCCGCGCCGGTCGATTTCGAGGCGTCAGGTCCCTCGAAGCACTCGGTCAAGAATTGGGCCTATTACCTTGCTCGGGTCGTGTCCTGATCGAGGCGGCCGGACTCTGGGCCGAGGCCCGCCAGAAAGGTCAGCCGACCGCCGATCCCAAGGCTCTGGACATCGACGTGATCTTGGCCGCGACCGCCCAACTCGCGGCCGGCGATGGGTATGACGTGGTGATTGCCACGGGTAATGTGGCCCACCTGTCACGATACGCCCCAGCGAAACTCTGGGAGCGGATCGCTGCTCGGTAGTTCAGAGGACAAGCGGTCTCATCGAACGGGCGGTGCTTCGTTCCGAATCTTGGATCGTTCACCGGAGCGATTGCTGATCGACCGTACCGCCGCCGCAAAGCCTGCTCCCGAGCCCGAAGCCCCCGACGGCGGCTGGATTTGATCTGACGCGGTCGAATCCGCTTCACGCGCCGACGATCTCGCCCATTCGTCTTCCGGGAGGCTCGCGGTGATCTCTTCGAAGACTTCCCAGATCGGCTTGCGAATTTTCTCGGACTTCGTCCCGTTCGACGATCCTGGATTCATCCCAAGATCGACAGTGGCCGTCTCAGAGGGTGTCGGCTGATCGACTTGGTTCAGACTTTGGATGAGGAGGCGCGCCGCTTCGGCCATCGCGTCGTCGACCGAGGCGAAGCGGCCATCGTCGACTTGCGATTGGATCGAACTTTCGATCTCTTCGGGCAAATGGATGGTCATGACTTGTCCCTCCCCCTTTGGACCCAACGTATCATGGCCGGCCAGGGTTGCCAAGGCGTCGCGGGTTTCGCGGTTCGGGGGAAGACGTTCGCCCGAGCAATCCGAGCACCGCCCGGCGGTAGCGGGCCGGGTCGGTTCCCTTCATCTGGAGGTGCCCCGCTCCCGGGAAGATCAGCAACTCCGCGTGCGATCGGACTTGGTTGAAGAGGGCTTGCGCCTCGTCGGGTCGGGCGCTGATGTCGTTTTCGCCCGCCAGGATCAGGATCGGGACGTCGTCGGGTACCCGCTTGATCGCCCGGAGTGGCGAGATCCGGTCCAGGTCCGGGAGGACCAGGGGGGACACGGCGAGCAACCCCCGGTAGGCGAGCCAGTCGAGGACCGGCGGCAGCTCGTTCTCGGTCCGGTTGCGGACGGCTCGCTTCAGGTCGCTGTAAGGGCTTTCCAGGATGTAACCCGAGACGCGGCGACCCAGCCCCTCGGCGGCGAACAGCGCGGCGGCCGCGCCCAGCGAGGTTCCCAGCACGATGATCGGCCAGTCGGGTCGCCGGCGTTCGAGGAAATCCACGGCGGCGGCGACGTCGTTCCGGGCACCATAGCCGATGTCGTTGAACTCGCCGGTCGAGTCGCCGTGCGCCCTCAGCGAGATCAGGAGGACGGAGCAGCCCTCGCTTGCCGGCATCTCGGCGCGCTCCAGGCAATGCGCCCGATGCCCGCCGTTGCCGTAGAGCAGGAGGACGGATGGGGCCTCCTCCCGCCCTTGCGCATACCAGGCGCCAATCTCGTGGCCGTCGCCGGTCGAGAGCCGATGGGGTTCGAAGGTCGTCCAGGCGACGACCGGGGCGGGCTCGGCGAACGGTCGGTGCCGACGATGCGTGAGTCGGTACGCCACCGCCCACGACATGATCAGCCAAAGCGCCGGCAGGGCGCCGAAGATTCGCAACGACCTCGACGCCCATCGTCGCCGGTTCAAGCCTGGAGGAGTCATCGAGGGATTCGAGCCTCGGAGGAGACGATCGGATCGGCGAGGCGAGGGCGACCCGCCGGGACGGATGGCAAGCCATCGAAGCGAGGACGTTCACTATTTTCCTGAAAACTTCCGAAATCCGAAAAAAGGCGGATAAATCACTCACCTCGGGAGCGATCTTATCAGGATGACCGGATCAAGTCGTCCGGTCCAGATGGCGAAGAGGGTGGTCGAGGCTCGCACTTGGGTTCGTTCGGCGCGGGATGTCCAGGATCATCGTGGGGCGAGGAAAAGAGGTGGTCGATGGGTTCGTTTGGGATCGACACCGGCTCGACCGGATGGCGGAGGCGATGGGTTCGTTTCGCCGGGAGCATTCCCGGCGATTGGGTTCGTCCCGCGCCAGACCGTCGGGCGGCCGGGAGCGGTGTTCTGGTCAAGAGTCATGGCGACGGTTGGGTTCGTTCCGCGCGACGGTCTCACGGAGTTTGGGTTCGTTCCGCCTGGGGGGCGCGGGTCGAGGTTGGGTTCGTTCGGGATCAATCATCCGGGACGTTCGCGGAGGGTGGCCCGAAGGTCACAAGGTTAATCTCATTAACGACTTATAACAAGGGGCGGTCTGGTTTCCAACTTCGGATCATTCGAGGTAGCCGAGGTCGGCGAGGCGTTGCTCGATCAAGGCTTGCTCCTCGGGGGTGTACTCGAAGCCAGGTTCGTGGCCGCCTCGGATCGGCTCGTGGGGGGCGTCGCGGCGGATGTCGGGGGTGATCCAGCCTCGGCCGGTCAGGCAATCGAGCGGTTCCCCCTGGACATGGGGGGGGATCGGCAGGCCGAACCAGGTGAGGATCGAGGGGGTGATGTCTCGGAGGTTGGCTTCGATCGTCCGGCCTGGAGTAACGCCCGAACCGGACCAGGCGACCACTCCCTCGGGGCGGTGGGTGCCAGGCATCTGGGGGTCGGGTTCGACCCAGTCGGTCCCGGGGGCGAGCTTGCATCGGACCCAGTAAGGCTCGTCGGGCGGGGCGATCAGGTCGGGGAAACCTTCTCGGGCGGGGTCGATCCCGTAAGCCTGGGCCGTGTCGATCACCTGGGGGAAGAGGGGGGAGCCGGTCTCGGGGTGGCGGGCGGACCGGAGGGCGGCGATCGTCTCGGATCGGGCCTCGTCAACCTGTCGAGGGGTGGCCAGCGGGGCGTTGGGGCGGCGGTCGGTCGAGTTCAGATAGACCATCGCCGCCGTGTCCTGGTGGGGGGCGAAGGCTAGGGTCCGCTTCCAGTCGAACGGGAAGACGGCGGCGATCGACTGGTCGAAGCTGGCCGACCGGGCCTCGGGGTCCTCGCGCTTGGCCCCCCAGAGGCGGAACCGCTCGCCGGCCTGGGTCGCCCGCCGCCGGAGCCGGCCTGCGATCCCGGGGACTCGGGCGATCCCGGCGTCGATCAAGATCCGGTTGGCGTGGACCCGCCCCAGGCAAGGGCCGAAGCCGTGGTCGGAGACGACCAAGACCCCGGCGCCTCGGCGGTCGGCCAGCTCGCAAAGCTCGCCGATGGCCCGGTCCAAAGCCGCCATCACCGAGCGGGCGGCGGCGTTGAAGGCCGGGTCTTCGATCCCAGTCTCATCAACATTCAAGTACCGCCAGGCCCGGTGCTGGAACGGGTCGAGGTTCTGGAACTGGACGAGCAAGGTCGCCCAGTCGGGGACCATCCGGTCGGACAGCCGGGCCGCCTGGGCTTCGGCGAGGAACAGGTCGGCGGTTTCCCGGGCGTTGGCCTCCATCTCGGCGAGGTCGCGGGGCGGGCGCTTCCAGATCGACCGGAGGTGGTAGCCGGGGACCTCGGCCTTGAGCCGCTCGGCGAACGCGGGGTGCCCCGAAAGCGCGGCGTCGAGGTGCGGCGCGTCCATCCCCGAGACGATCAAGCCTCGGACGGGCGGGGGGGGATAGGTGGCGGGTAAGTTGAGGCTGATGACGGACCGCCCCGAGTCGGAAAGCTGCTTCCAGACGGTCGGGACCCGGATTCGCCCCGAGTGGTTGACCTTGAGCCGGTCGGCGGCGGCGTCGAGGTAGCGGTGGTCGAAGACGCCGTGGCGCGCGGGGTCGCACCCGGTCATCATCGTCGACCAGGCGGCCGAGGTGACGGGCGGGATGCAACTTCGGAGCGTCCCGTGGGCCGACCGGGCGAGCAGGGCGTCGAGGTTGGGCATGACCCCTCGATCCCGCATCGGGTCGAGCACCGACCAGGTCGCGCCGTCGAGTCCGAGGATGACCAGGCGTTCCGACTTCGACATGGCGGCTCCTTCGCGAGATTGGTGGAGAACAGGTGTGGTGTTGATGATGCGTTTCGGCTCGGGGGGAGCGACCGGGACCGACTCGGGGCGGAAGTCGAACTGGAAGCTGGCTTGGTAGTGGTCGCGGAGCCGTCGCCGCTCGATCTTGGATCGATAGACCTGGCGGAGGCGGCGGCGGACCTTCCAGAGCCGGGGAAGGTCGGCCTCGGCCTGGCGGAGGGAGGCGGTGAACGCACGGGTCAAGCGTTCGATCCGGGCGATCAGATCCACCGGCGTCGGGCTTTTGATCGCCACGGCCAGGACGGAGTGGGGGAACTTGGCGTAGCCTTGGGCCACGGTCAAGGTCGCGGCGTAGGGGGAGAGCATCCGGCGGAGGGCGCTCGGGGTCATCCGCCAGTAGTCGTCGGGGAAGTCGTGAATCCGGAAGTTGAGCGGGAGCGTGACGACGAAGACCCCGCCCGGCTTGAGGACGCGGAACACCTCGTCGAAGGCGCTTCGGATCTCGAAGACGTGCTCGAAGGTCTCGATGGCGATGGCCGTCCCGACCGACCCGGAAGGGAAGCTCAGGGCGGCGACGTCCTCGACCCGGTCGACGCCGGGGCCGGGCCGGAGGTCGGAACCGACGTAGCTTCGACCGGGGAACAAGCCCCGGAGGTCGGCGTAGTCGAGCTGCCCTCGGGTCTGGAACGAGCCGAACTCGTGGATCGGCCCTGGGCAGTCGAGCGACTCGGCGACGACCCGGCAAAACGCCTTGGTGTTGTCTCTCAATGGCGGGCACCCCTCCTTGAGGCCCGATCGGTCGGCCGATCGCTCGCTCGCTCTGTCCGGCGGCGACCGTCCCGGCGAGGTGGCGGATGGTACGCCATCGGCGAAAGTCGGTCAATCCGGACCGGGCCGACCCGGGTCGCGGTGTCGGGCGGATCGCCGAAATCTCGAAGGTTGGGGTGAGGCTCCGCTTTCACGATCGCGACGCCAATGTCGCCGGCCCACCCAGTGTTCGCTTGCCAATGATGCCGCCCGTTCGATAACCTGGTCGGTTATGACGATCCGACGCTTCCAAGCCGACGCCAGGCCCCTCGGCGCGTCGGCGACGCCCGATCGGGCGAGGATCGACACTCAAGGAGAGAGGAATCGGATGGCCCAATTGACCGCCTCGCCGCCGCGAACCGACCGCGTGCAGCTTGAAAAGCTCTGCACGTCGATCCGAGGCAAGCTCCAGTTCATGGATTACCTGGTCCGAGCGGCCGTCGCCGACGTCGATCGGTACGACAACGAGAACGACCCCGGGACCCGGATCTTCCTCCGGCAACTGATCGAGATGCACTCGTCGAACCTCGCCGTCGAATCCGAGAACATGAGGCTTGTCGGCGAGCTTTGCCACTCGCTCGAATCCGCCGTCCACGAAGAACCGACGACCTATCATTCCAACGGAGACGCCGCATGAGCACCATCAATCGAGGTCCCCTCGGCAGCGCCTTCCTGATCAACCGCGAGTCGAGCAACGGCGCCTCGACCACCTCGGCCCCGGCGTTCTCGATCGAGCCGCAGGTGACGACCGCCTCGAAGCCGACCTCGACGATCTCCTCCTCGTCGTCGTCCGAAGCGATCCCCATGCCGGGGCCGACGCCGGCGTCGCCTTCAACCTCGTCCTCGTCCCTCGCGGATTGCCCGTCGTCCGAGCCGATCGACTTCGCCCCGCCGGGCGCGGTGCCCGTGCCGCCGCCCCGAGGGTCGCTGATCACGACGGACCTGGTCCGGTCGCTCGCCGAGGTCAAAGGCCAGGCGCAGTTCTTGCTCTACCTCGCCGACCAGATCGAAGACTCGCTCCACCAGCTGGTCGACGAGCACGACGACTGCCAAAACGCCTTCCTGTGCCGGATCTTGGGCATGTACTCGGCCCAACTCGAGACCAAGCACCACGGCCTGGGCGACAAGATCTCCGAAACCTGCCAGGAAGTCTACGTCACCGTCCGCGAATACGACGCGACCTGAACGACCCGAGATCGAGCCCCGAACAACCATCGCCGATCCGGCCGAGCCAACGGCTCGGTCGCCTCGGCGATCTTGTTTCGCACCGATCGAGATCAGGACAGGTGGTGGATTCGACCCGTCAGCCGGGCCACGCCGAGTTGGAAGATGATGTGCAGGGCCTTGATCGCTTCGCGGGTGTTGATCTTCGAGTAGCCCGACCGGCGGTTCTCGAAGATGATCGGCGTCTCGTCCATCTTGCAGCCGACGCTCCGGCACCAGTACAGAATCTCTTCCATGAACGAATACCCGCGCGAGCGGATTTGCGTCAGGTCGATCTGGCGAAGTTTCGAGACCCGGTAACACCGATAAGAGCCGCTGTTGTCCCGAGTGCGGAGGCCGAGGAACATCCGGGCATAGATGTTGATCCCGGTGCTCATGAACTTGCGCCGGAAGGTGAATTCGCCTTCGACCCCGCCGCCCGGGACGTAGCGCGAGCCGATCATGACGTCGTTGTCTTTCATCCCCGCCAGGATATTCGGGATGAACCGGGGCGGGTGACTGAAGTCGGCGTCAAGGTTGAGGAAGTAATCGTAGCCGTTGTCGATGGCGAACTTCATCCCGGCCAGCACGGCGGTCCCCAGCCCGAGTTTGCCCGACCGGTGGATGACGTGGATGTTGGGCAAGAGGGCACGGAGTTGGTCGGCGACCTCGCCCGTGCCGTCGGGGGAGTTGTCGTCGATGACGAGGATGGCCGCATGGGGCGCGAATTCGCGGATCGTCTCGACCAGGGGGCGAAGGTTCGACGCCTCGTCGTAGGTGGCCAACGAGACGAGCAGCCGCGGCGACGCGGCGATGGCGGGCGCGGATTTCGTTTCGATGAGCACGGCGGCGGATTCCTCGTAAACGACCGGATGGGACGTCGGAAGCTCGCGCGACGGCTGCGGTTTTAACGCAATCCAGCGAAACCCTCAACCTCAAGATACGTCCGCGCCGCTGCTCTCGAACAGGCCCGTCTCTTTAGGAGATTATAACGACGACGACGAAAGGGGAAAGTGGTCAAGGAGGGAAAGCAAAGGCAGGTGCCGCCTGGTTCGCCGGAAACCATCCCTCGGGAAAAAGATGGTCCATGAGGAGCACCATCAAGCGACGTTGAGACGGCACCTGCGCTTTACGGGTTGACGATCGACCATCGCGTTCCGCCGGGCTGATACTGACCCCGGAAATTCATCGCGGATTGCAAATCGCAAATTAAGATCGGATTGAGCTGATACTTTGCGATTTGCAATCCTGCGATCTGCAATTCATGAACTTCCAGGGAACCGTATTGTGAGATCGAAGCGCGAAGGGAGCCTCGTCATGGTTTGGGTGATCCGGGTTCGCGGACCTGGGCCATCCTCGTGAAAAGTTGGCCGAACGGCGCGAAGTGCTGGTAGCCTTCGACCCGGACCGAGGCTCGGTCGCTCGACCCCGCTTCGGCGGCTTCGGCGGCTTCGGCCTCGGCGGCCTCGTCGATCTCGTCGGCGAGATCCCGATCCGACTTCGAGGGGTTCGACGGCTTGTCCTGGTTGTCGGCCCACTCTCGCCAGGCCTGGAGCGCGGCGTAGTGGTCGTGGATCGCCTGGTCGGATCGCTCCGAAGGGAGGGCCGCCCCATCTTGGCTGCCCGCCTCGACGCGATCGTCCTCCTCGAAGCCCGACGATCCCTGGTCCTCGGGCGACCAACCGACCTCGATGGCGTTCTCCTCGACCAGGAGCGGAGGCCGATCCGCGCCCGTCAGGGGCGAAGGACTTGGCGAACTCCCGGGGATCATCGCCGCCGGGCCGAAATCGTCAATGTCGGATTTCTTCGGGATCGGCAGCGACCCTCGCGGTTCGGGTCGAGGGGCGAGCACGGGGATCGAGGCGAGTCGGGCCGAGATCGAGGCGGATCGACGGATCAACCGGCTCGGGTTCCCGCCCGAGTCGCGGTGGATCGCTTCCACCTCTTCGGTCGACCAATCGAGACCCGGGTGTTTCCGGGTCAGCCATTCTCGGGCCTCCGAGACGTCGATCGGGCGGATGTGGAGGTGCGCCGCCAACCTCGCCTCGATCGCCGCCAAGGCTCGGGTCGAGAACCGGCGGACCAGGGCCGTTTGCCCGACCAGGATCAGGTTGGCGAACCCGTCGGCCCGCCCGAGCCGGTTGGCCAGGACGCGGACTTCCTCCCAGACGTCGGGGCCGAGGTTGTGGGCCTCGTCGATCACCAAGGAATGCCGATGGCCGTCGACCGAGCGATCCGCCAAGGCGTCGGCGACGTCGATCCTCGAAGGGGGCCGGGGTTCGCCCGACCCAAGCCCCAAGGCTCGGGCGATGTGGCGATACAGGTCGATCGGCCCGTCGGCGGGGGTCAGATCTATGGAGAGCCATCGACTGGTCGGCGCGAGGCCGAACAGCCGCTCGACAAACCACGACTTGCCGATCCCGGCGTCGCCTGTGACCAGGATCGGCCCCAGGCCGAGGGCGGCCATTGCCAGGTCGAGGACCGACTCGCGGCTGGGGGGGACAAACGCTTCGGCTACGGGCAAGTCGATCCTCATGGTTGGGGCGTCCGCATCCTTGCGGGTCGTCGGTCGGTCCATCGAGTTCCCTTTCCTGACCCTGGAGGGGCGCCGCAGTTCAACCCAGGCCCCTCTAGCTTCGATCGAGTTTCGCGGCCATCCTTGACCGAGCGTCCCGTCGATGCGGCACAACAGGACTATCGGAGCGATCCCGCCCGGGCTTGAACCGATCGCTTCGAGATGGTTGATGGATCGGGCGAAGGGGTGTGCGGGACCCGCTTATTCGGCTAAACTGTCCCCTCGGATGATCGACTCGGGGCCGATCGAGTCGCCTTGATCCCGCGTCGACCTTGACCCAGACGAAAGACGAGCGACCGACCCATGACCGGTGGCGATTGGGCAATCCGAGTGGCGGGCCTCCGCAAAGAATATCCCGGCCGCGATGGGGTGGTGGTCGCCGTCGACGGGCTTGACCTCGAGGTCCAGTCGGGCGAGTGCTTCGGCCTGCTCGGACCCAACGGCGCCGGGAAGACCACGACGATCGAGATCCTCGAAGGGTTGAACACCCCGACTTCGGGCGACGTCGAGGTCCTCGACCGCCGATGGACCACCGAGGCCACCGAGATCCGCGAGCGGATCGGCGTGACCTTGCAGGAAACCCGGTTCCCCGAGAAGTCGACCTTGCGCGAGCTTGTGGCGATGTTCCGGGGCTTCTACCGGAGCGGCCTGACGCCCGACGACGTGTTGGCCCGGGTATCGCTCGAAGCGAAGGCGAACACTTACGTCGAGCAGCTTTCGGGCGGGCAGCGGCAAAGGCTCGCCGTGGCGGTGGCCCTGGTGGGCGACCCCGAGCTGCTCTTCCTCGACGAGCCGACGACCGGGCTCGACCCCCAGTCGCGCCGGCAACTCTGGGAAGTCATCCTCGACCTCCGCGCCCGGGGGCGGACCACGATGCTGACGACCCATTACATGGACGAGGCCGAGCGGCTTTGCGACCGGGTGGCGATCGTCGACAAGGGCAAGGTGATCGCCCTGGGTTCTCCCGCCGACCTGATCGCCCGGACCGGCGCCGAGCACGTCGTCGAGTTCGCCATCGTCGGCGAAGGGGCTCAGGGGCGGCTCGCGCCCGGCTCGTTGACCGACCTGGCCAGCGTCCTCGACGCCCGGACCGAGGGCGACGGCTTCGCCTTGACCGTGGCCGAGCCGCACCAGGCGATCCCTTCGCTCCTGGGGTTCCTCGAAACCGCAGGCCACCCCTTGGCCCGGCTGACGACCCGGCAAGTCAGCCTCGAAGACGTATTCGTCGCCATGACCGGGCGACACCTCCGGGAAGACGGAGTCGAAGATCCCGACGCCCCACCGAGCAAACCGGGCCGTCGGCGTCGAGGTTGACCGCGTCGGAGTCGCCACGAAGTTCAACCCCCTTTGATCGCGGAGCACGACGGACGCCATGGCGCTCAACTATCACCCTTTGCAGGGTTTGTACCTGTCCCGGCTCCGCGAGTTTTATCGACAGCCGGCGCGGTTGTTCTGGGTCTACGGCTTCCCCACGGTCCTGGCCCTCGGCCTGGGCCTGGCGTTCAGCGGCAAGGCCCCCGATGCCGTGCCGGTCGACCTGGTCGAGAACGCCTCGTCCGAGCCGGTCGAGCGCGCCCTCCGCGACGCCGACACCCAGGCCCGGGCCGAGAAGACCGCCGGGGTCCAGCTTCGGGTCGTCTCCGAAGCGGAGGCCGAGCGTCGGCTCAGGACCGGGAAGACCCCGCTGGTGGTCGTCGCCAACGCCTCGGGTGATGTTACCTACCGCTACGACCCGTCGCGGCCCGAAGCCGCCTCGACCCGGGCGGCGGTCGACTCGATCCTCCAGCGCAAGGCGGGCCGAAAAGACCCGGTCAAGACGACCGACAACCTGGTGAGCGAGCCGGGGTCACGCTACATCGACTTCCTGATCCCCGGCCTGATCGGCCAGAACACGATGGGCGGCGGGCTTTGGGGCGTCGGCTTCTTGCTCGTCAACTTTCGGATCGGCAAGCTCCTCAAGCGGTTCGCCGCCACCCCGATGCCCCGCCGCGATTTCTTGCTGGCCATCCTCCTGGCCCGGCTCACGTTCTTGATCCCCGACGTGATCGTCTTGCTCGCCCTGGGGGTGTTCGTGTTCGGGACGCCGATCCACGGCAGCCTGTTGCTCCTGAGCGTGATCGAGATCGTCGGCGCCCTGGCGTTCTCGGGGATCGGCCTCCTGATCGCCAGCCGGGCCAAGACCACCGAGACCGTCAGCGGCCTGATGAACCTGGTGATGCTCCCGATGTGGATCTTCTCCGGCCTGTTCTTCTCCAGCGAGCGGTTCCCCGAGGCCCTCCAGCCGTTCATCCAGGCCCTGCCGCTGACCCAACTCTTGATCGCCCTCCGCGCCGTGATGCTCGAAGGGGCGGGGTGGACCAGCCAGGTCATCGTGGTCGCCCTGGCCATCCTCTCGGCCTGGGCGATCGCCTCGTTCACGGTCGCCCTCCGGATCTTCCGCTGGCAGTGACGGCGGAGGCTCGGGGGAGGACGGCCCGGCCTCGGGCGATTCGGGGTCGGGCCGGGTGAACAATGGGTTGCGGCACAAGCTCCAGAAGTCGCCGAGGATCGACCCGACCGGAGGGGCCTGGAGCGGGGGAACGGCGACCTCCTCGATCACCTGGGTCAAGAACGTCGCCTTGGCGAGGATCTCCAGGTCGAGCATCCTTGAGGTCGACTGCGGGACGATCGCCTCGATCGCCGCCCTCCGGTGCATCCGGCAAGGCGAGAAGATGTCGAGGACCGGGACGGCGAACACCACTCGCCAGGGGAGCGCGGACCACCACCTCTGGACTCGCCCGAGGATCGGCCGGGGGCGCTTGCCGATCACATGGTCGCGGGCGTCGATCGCCTTGAGCATCGGGTCGAGGTGCGCCGGGGTCCAGAGTTCCTGGGCCGAGGTGACCAGGATGATCGGGTGCGTCCCGTCGAGCAAGCCTTGCTCAAACGCCCTCGTCCAGCCGATCTCGTGGCTCGACACGACGAAGGCGTCGGCGGGGCGATGCCGCTTCTTGAGGAGCGTGAGCAGCCCTTCGCCCACCTGGTCGGGCGTCGCGGGGGTTTTGGGGCGCGAGCCATCGTCGTTCGGCCCCGGGTCGATCACGATCACCCGGACCCCACCGTTGGGGATCGGCTCGCGGAGGGCGGCGGCGTCGAGCGGGTGAATCCAGTCGTCGACGTCGTCGGGGATCGGCCCTTCCAGCTCCGGCAACGCCCTCATGATCGATCGCCTCGGGATGTCGGAGGCAGTCTGAGGCCGGAGGACGGGTTCAAACCCGGAGATTCATTGCAAATTGCAGATCGCAGATTGCAAATCGAATCGAGATTGTCAAACCCCCGAGCAATCAGCGATCCCGTCGTCCGTCGCGGATCGCGGGAGTCGATTGGATCGGCAGGCCAATTTGCAATCTGCAATCCTGCAATTTGTAACGCTGGATTCCGGGATGAGTCTGGGGCGATCATCCGAGCAGCCACCGATCCACCGCCGAGCGGTAAGCGGCCTGGAACTGGCGGGCGACCGGCCCGGGGCGGCCGTCGCCGATCGGTCGGTCGTCGACTTTGACGATCGGCATGACCTCGATCGTCGTCCCGACAAGCCAGGCTTCGTCGGCGAGGAGGAACTCGTCGAGGGTGACTCGAGCCTCGACGAACGGGATCTTTTCGAGCTTGGCCAGGTCTTGCGTGAGGTAGCGGGTGGTGCCGGGGAGGATGGCCGAGTTGTTGGGCGTCCCCTCGATCCGGTCGTCGCGGAGCCAGACGACCGAGGAATGCGTCGCCTCGGTGACGAAGCCGTCGCGGTCGATCAGGAGGGCTTCGTCCGACCCGTTTCGCTTGGCCAGCTCGAGCGCCAGGACGTTGGCCAGGAGGTTGGTCGACTTGATGTCGCGGCGCCCCCAACGCAGATCCGGGTGGGTGATGACGGTGGCCCCGGCCACACGTCGGGCGGCGGTCGCGGTGTCGTCGTAGAGGCGAACGACGATCAACTCGGTCGGGGCGACCGGCGGCGTCGGGAAGGCATGAGCGCGAGGCGCGACGCCTCGGGTGATCTGGACGTAGGCCGTGCCGTCCTCGACGCCGCTTTCCCGGATCGTCCGCCCGATCCGGCCTCGGAGGGCATCGAGGTCGACGCTCGGCAATTCCAGCTCGCCCAGGCTCCGGCGGAGTCGCGCCAGGTGCTCGGCTTCGAGCCAGCATCGGCCGCCGTAGAGGCGGAACACCTCGTACACGGCGTCGGCGAAGAGGAACCCGCGGTCCCAGATCGACACCTTGGCCTCTTCGGCCGGCATCCACTCGCCGTTGAGGCACGCCCAGTCTCGCGGCACAACCATATCCCCGATCGGGTCCATGACAAATCGCGGGATCGCAAATCGCAAGAGGTTGCTCGAGTTGGCTTTGCGATTTGCGACGGGTTTCGAGCTTATTTCGACTCGGCCAGGGCGGCTTCGATCGCGGACGCGACCTTCGACGAGGTCGGCGTCTCGGACGGGGCGAACCGGGCGATCACTTCCCCCTTGCGGTTGACCAGGAACTTGGCGAAGTTCCAGGCGATGTCGCCGGCGAACTCGGGGTCGGTTTCCTTCGACGTCAGGTACCGGTACAGCGGGTCGATCCCCTGACCTTTGACGACGATCTTCGAGAAGACCGGGAACGTCGTGTGATACTGCCCGGTGCAGAACTCCTTGATCTGGGCGTTGGTCCCCGGCTCCTGGCCGCCGAACTGGTTGGCGGGGAACGCCAGGACCTTGAAGCCCTTGTCCTTGTACTTCTGGTAGGTTTCTTCCAGACCTTCGTACTGGGGGGTCAGGCCGCACTTGCTGGCCGTGTTGACGATCAGGAGGACGTCGCCTTGATACTGGGTCAGCGCGACCGGCTTGCCGTCGATGTCCTTGACGGTGTGGCCGAGGACGGACGGGGCCTTGTCGGCGGCGATGCTCATCAGGGCGGCCCCGGCGAACACGAGGCAAGCGGACCAGGAGTTGCGGCTCATCGACATCGTGGTTCAACCTCGTTGAGGGAAGAGAATCTCGACCGCGCGGACCGAGGCCGAAACCCAAGCCCATCGCGGTGCTTCATCCTAACCATCGCGGCGAAATGGTCGCAAGGCCGAGCCGACCGTTCGAGGTCGAAATCTCCCAAGCTCCACCGATCCTCCTCGATCCCCCTTCGTCGAATCGTCGGAGTCGAAAACCAGTCGCCGGGAGATACTTGGAGAGTTTCGCGTCGGTCATGCGGCATTAAACAATCGTTAAATCGGCGAAGGCTCGCGAAAAACCAGTAGACTCGCCGGAGAGTTTGGCGTAATTCGGATGGTGGAGGCTCGCCTCCATGTCAACATTCGGTGGCCGGGCGTTTGTTGGATGATTTCGCGTCAGCTAGTCGAAAAGATCCGCCCCTCGTCGAGCGTCCCCGGCGGACCAACCAGCGACACTTCTTTGAGTGGGGCATACACGATGGACCGCTTCCCGTTCCGCAAGCGCCAATGGACGACCTTGGGGGGTTCGACCAACCAACCTTCCGGGTCGAGGACCGTCAAGAAGGCCGCCCTCCAACTGGAAAACCTCGAAGGCCGGGTCGTCCTGTCCCAGGGCGGCGGATTTTTCGGCGGCCTGGGCAATGTCGGGGCCGAGATCGCCGGGTTCGTGGGCGGTTACGGCAACAACGGCTTCAACGGCGGGTCGACCGTCTTGAGCCAGGACGCTCTCAAAGTGCGGCAGGCGTATCAAACCTTCAACTCGACGGTCCAGGCCGACGTCGCGACGCTCCGGCAAACCGCCACCACGACGACGGTCCCGACCTCGGCGGGCCTGACGGCTTATAACACCGCGATCGCGTCGGCGGTCACGACCCTCAACTCGTCGATCGCCTCCGACGTGTCGAACTTGACGAACACCGGCGCCGCGGTCACCTCGACGATCGACGCGGCCACGGCGAACCTGCAAACCGAACTCCAAAGCGCGGCGACCGGCCTGACCAACTCGTCGAACGCTTCGGTCTTGAGCCTGTATCGCGAAAACGCGACCTACCTTCAGGGCGCCTACTCGCAGTCGGCGCAGGCGATCTTGAATGACGCCCCGACCGGGGTCATCAACGGGGCCACCCGGCAGACGTTCAACAACTCGATTTCCACCGCGTTCCAGACGTTCAACTCGGCGATCAACACGGCCAAGCAGACCGCGATCACCGGCGGCAAGGCCCTGGATAGCACGGCGGTCTCGTCGGCGGTCTCGGCGCTGCAAACCTCGCTGACCTCGGCACAGACCGCCCTGGGCACGTCGTACACGTCGAGCGCGGCCAGCCCGTCGAGCGCGATCTCGACCGCGTTGACCAGCTTGACCGCGCAACTGACCTCGATCACCGCCCCGACCGCCGGGAACACCTCCTCGACCCGGAACTTCGCCTTCAACGTCAACTCGGCCGTTTATCGGTCGAACGTCCAGGTCTATCAGCTCCTGACGAACTCGATCACCCAATACAACCAGAATCTGCTCTGATCCCAACGGCCCAAGGCCCACCGGACTCGCGGTGGGCCTTGCCAAATCCCACGAAAAAGCCTCGGCCTCCCGAAATCGGGGAAGCCGAGGCTTTGGTTGTTTTCTTGTTCCCAGGAAAGATCGAAACGGACTGGCCCCGCCGGTGATTTGGCGATTGGGGAAGCCGCTCTCATTTCTTGCGGTGGCGAATCCTGCTGCGCATCCGACGCTTTTTGCGACCCACCTTGCGGCGACCCTTACCACGACGGCGACTGGCCATACGATCTCCTGTTTGCTGGTTGAAACCAAGGGAACCGCGTCTCGACGCTTGACCCGACCTCATCGGACCTGCCGAAGAAGCCGTCCCGCCCCGATTTCGAACGACGACCGGGAAAGCTCCGAGTCTACCCGGACCTTGGTTTTGGCTCAACCCCCGCGCGCGGTGTCGAAGCTTGATTTTCGAGTCGGATCGAACGGTCAGGGGCGATCCTTCTGGAGCATCGCGATCAGTTCCTGGAAGTCGACCGGCTTCAAAAACAGCCAGTCGATCCCGAGGCGGTCGCATTCGTCGCGATCGATATCCCAACCTGTAATCAGCGCGATCGCCGGTCGAGGCTCGGTCCGCTGGGCGACCTGGACGATCTCGCGGCCGTCGAGGTCGGGTAAGCGGACGTCGGTCAGGAGATAATCGAACCGAGGCCCCGCCGCCAGGGCTTCCAGGGCCGATGCGCCGTCGCCGACCGAGGTGACGTCGTAGCCCACCGCGGCCAGGAGGCGGGCCATCGACTTGCGCCCGACCTCGTGGTCGTCGACGAGCAGGATGCGGCGGGGCGTGGGTTGCGCCGGTTGGTTGCCGGCGGGAGCGGCGTCATTCATCGCGGCGGCCCCTCGATCGCGGGGCGATCTAAGTTCGGGCGGACTGCGCCCAATCGACGGAGGAAAGTTGTGCCAGCGCCAAGATCAAAGCTTGGGTGCCCGACCGGGCGTGCCCTTGGGCTTCCACGGCCCGATACAACTGCTCGGCCAAGGCCAGTCCGGGCAACGACAGCTTCATCCGCCGGGCTTCGGCCAGGGCGATCCCCATGTCTTTGAGGAAATGCTCGACGTAGAACCCGGGTTCGAAGTTCCCGGCGATCATCCGGGGGGCGAGGTTGCTCAGGTTCCACGAACCCGCCGCGCCGGTGGATACGCTCTGCAAGACGGTGTTGAGATCCAGCCCCGCCTTGTACCCGTAAAGCAAACCCTCGCAGACCCCGACCATCCCGCCGGCGATCAGGATCTGGTTGACCATCTTGGTATGCTGACCCGACCCGGGGCCCCCTTGGTGGACCACGGTTCGGCCCATGACCTCGAACAGGGGGCGGACCGAGTCGACCGCTTCGAGGTCGCCGCCGACCATGATCGACAACCGGGCTTCTCGGGCGCCGATGTCGCCTCCGGACACGGGCGCGTCGATCGAGGCGACCCCTTTGGCCTCGGCGGCTCGGGCGATCTCGACCGCCAGGGCCGGCTCGCTCGTCGTCATGTCGACCAGGACCGCGCCGGGGGAGGCCCCCGCCAGGGTTCCGTCGGGGCCCAGGGTGATCGCCCGGACGTCGGCGGGATAGCCGACGATCGAGAACACGACGTCGGACGACTCGGCAACGCTCCGAGGGGATGTCGCGGCCTTGGCCCCGAGTTGGAGCAGGGGGGCCAGCTTGCTTTCGGTCCGGTTATAAACCGTGGCCTCGTAACCGGCGGCGATCAAGTGCCCGCACATCGACGATCCCATGACCCCGGTGCCGATCCAGCCGACTCGCGTTTTTCCGGGTGCGAAGGTCCGAGCCATTAAGGTTTCTCAGTGGGGGTCGCCGTCGACATTTTGGGCTTGGTCAAGGAGACTTGACGTTGAATTGTCGAGCCGCGCACGATGGGTGTCTCCGTAAGTGCATCATACGAATCTCGTTCCAGAATTGTCGAGGACCTTGAGGACGGACCATTTCCTGGAGATGTTCGGAGCGGCACGGATCAGGGCGGGCCAAGCTCGGCGTCGTCGAGCAGGGGGAGCATGACCGGGCGGTCGAGCCGGGCGGATCGGTAGATCGCTCGGATGATCTCGACCGCCTTGCGACCTTCGCGGCCGTCGACAAGCGCCGGGCGTCCCGAATCGATGCTCCCGAGGAAGTCGGCGATCTGGTCGCGGTGGCCGGCGTGGCTAATCGCCTTGGGGTCGGAGGCGCCCCCGGTGCTGGTCCCGGTGGGCTTGGAGAGGTCGGCGTCGCCGGGCAGGGGGTCGAGGAACGACCAGAAGGTGATGTCGTCTTGCTCGACCCGGGCCGAGCCGTGGGAGCCGTGGACCTCGGTCCGCTTGAGGAGTCCCGGATACGCCGAGGTGCCGGCCTCGATCACGCCGAGCGCCCCGGACCGGAACCGGAGGATCGCCACGGCGGTATCTTCGACCTCGATCCGCTCATGGGCCAGGGTCGCGGTGATCGCCTGGACCGAAGCGACCTCGCCCATCAACCACTGGAGGAGGTCGACGTTGTGGATCGCCTGGTTCATCAAGGCCCCGCCGCCATCGAGGTCCCAGGTCCCCCGCCACCGGCCCGAGTCGTAGTATTCCTGCGACCGCCACCACTTGACGGCGGTATCGGCCAAGGTGAGCCGACCGAACCGGCCCGAGTCGATGGCCCGTTTCAAGGCGAGGTTGGCCGGGCTGAACCGCGACGGGAAGATCGTCGAAAGCCCGACGCCCGCCTCATCGCACGCCCGGATGATCGCGTCGCAGCGGGGCAGGGTGACTTCCAAGGGCTTCTCGACCACGACGTGCTTGCCCGCCCGCGCCGAAGCCGCGGCGGGTTCCAGGTGGGCGCCGCTGGGGGTGCAGACGCAGACGACGTCGACCTCGGGGTGGGCGAGCAAGGCTTCGACCGAGTCGAATATCGGGCAGGGCACCCCCTCGGCCATCGCGGCGATCCTGGCCCCGTTGGCTTCCGACCGGCTCATCACCGCCGACAGCCGGGCGTTCGGGATCTCGGCGATCGCCCGAGCGTGGAACTCGGCAATCATCCCGCAGCCGACGATCCCGAAGCCGTAAAATTTCATGGGTGGATCTCCGGCCAATTAACTCAGGCGAACGCGGGCGATCTTGTGCTTCCCGACGCGGACGATCAAGCCGTCGGCCACCTCGATCGAGGCTTTGGGATCTTTGACGACCTGGCGGTCGGGGCCGATCGTGACCCCGCCCTGCTCGATGGTCCGCCGGGCGTTCGACGTGGACGACTCGAAGCCGAGCGCGACCATCAAATGCGGGAGGCTGGCCGATCGGGGCGACCCCGAGCCGGGCAACTCGACGCCCACTTCGGGGATCTCGTCGGGGTCAAGCCCTTTGGCCCGCTTCCGAAAGCCTTCCGCCGCCTGGGTGGCCGCGTCTTCGCCGTGGTACTGGGTGACCACGGACTTGCCGAGCACTTCCTTGGCGTCTCGGGGGTTGATCCCGGGGCCGAGGAGCCGGTCGACCTCCGCGATCGGGAGGTCGGTCAGGAGGGTGAAGTATTCCCGCATCGGGGTGTCGGGCAGGCTCATGATCTTGCCGAACTGGTCGTCGGGGGCCTCGGCCACCCCGATGTAGTTGGCCAAGCTTTTGCCCATCTTCCGCTCGCCGTCGGTCCCCACCAGGATCGGCATGGTCATCGCCACCTGGCCGGGCTGCCCTTCGCCGTGCTGCAAGTCGCGGGCGACCAGGAGGCTGAAAAGCTGCTCGGTCCCGCCGAGTTCGACGTCGGACTTGATCTCGACCGAGTCCCATCCCTGCATCAACGGGTAGAGGCACTCGTGGAGGTAGACCGGCTTGCCGGCGGCGATCCGCTTGCTGAAGTCGTCTCGGGCCGAGATTTGCCCCAAGGTCATCTTGCGGGTGAGGTTGAGGACGTCGAGGAACGACCACTTGGCGAACCAATCGCCGTTGAAGTGGACCTCGGCGCGGCCCAGGTCGACCAGCTTGCCGACCTGGGTGAGGTAGTCGCGGGCGTTGGCCTCGACCTGCTCGGGGCTGAGGCTGACCCGGGCCTCGTCGCGGCCCGAGGGGTCGCCGACGAGGGCCGTGTAGTTGCCGATGATGACGACGGCGGTGTGCCCCAGGTCCTGGAACTGGCGGAGCTTGCGGAGCGGGACCGTGTGGCCGAGGTGGACGTCGATCCCGGTCGGGTCGATCCCGTACTTGACCCGGAGCGGCGTGCCGGTGGCGACGGATCGGTTCAGCTTGGCGACGAACTCGGCTTCGGGGGTGATCGCGTCGACCCCTCTTCGGAGGAGTTCGAGTTGTTCCTCGGCCCCGACGGACATTCGGCAAGCTCCGTATCGATCGAAAGGAAAAAAGGCGACGTTCGGATCAGCTCGAAGGTTGGTCGCGATTCTATGAGATCGCGGCGAATTTGGGCAAGGTGGCCTTCCCGTTCCGGGCGCGTTAAGATCGACCTCAGCTTTGATCTTCGTCAAATCGCCTCCCGCCCGCGACCTTTCGGATCGTTCGTTCCATGCCCGAAGTGATGCCGACGATCAACCCGCTCGCCGTGTTGGTGATGTTCGCCTTGATGGCCTCGGTGGTCGGGGCCTGGATCTGGGTCGCCATCCGACTCGTATTTCAGGCGACGGTCCTCCCCCGGTTCGAGCCGAGGGTCGTCCCCTGGGGCGGCAAGTCGGTCCTGGCGGTGATCCTGGCCTGGCTGGCGCTCCAGGTCGGGCTCCAATACGCCTTCTTGATCGTGACCCACGGGACGGTCGGCCGCCCGAAGCCGGGCCAGCCGCCGTTCACGCCGTCGGAGATGATGGTCGCCTCGGCGATCCAGAACGCGACGGTCCTGGCCGTGATCCCGCTCCTGCTCGCGGCGACGTGCCACGCCCGACGGCGCGACTTCGGGATCACTTCGCGCTCAAAAGCCGGTTGGCAGGCCCTCCAAGGCATGGCCGCCTGGCCGCTCTCGGCCCCGTTGGTCTATGGGATGATGCTCGCGGCGGTGGCGGTCTGGGGCAAGGAGCAGCACCCCCTCGAAAAGGCGATCCTCCAGCGCGACTGGGCGGCGGGCACGGCCGTGGTCTACCTCCTGGCCGGGGCGGTGCTCGCCCCCGCCGCCGAGGAGCTGATCTTCCGGGGCGTCCTGCTTGGCTGGCTCACCCGCCTGGTCCTCAAACCGGGAAAAGACCGCCCGCTTTCGGGTCAGCTTGACCCAATGGCCGATGTCGCCGATCAACCCGGGTCGGACCGGGCGACGACGGTCGTCGACCTCAACTCCGACGACGGCATCTCCGCGACGCCCGCCACCGACTGGACCGAAGATCGCCACAATTTGTACGCTCCCCCTCAAGCCGCGATGACTTATGGAAGGACGAGTCACCTTCCAGACCTGATCGGTGACGATCCTCTCCTGAGCCGGGGGGTGATGTTCCGGCTGTCGATGGCGAACCTCGCCGTCTCGATCCTGTTTGCGGGGCTGCATGCCTCGGTCTGGCCGACGCCGGTCCCGATCTTCTTCCTGTCGTTGGCTTTGGGTCTGTTATATCAGAGGACGGGTTCGCTCGTCGCGCCGATCGCGCTGCACATGACGTTCAACGGGATCAGCACGGCCTTGATGTTCCTGACCCTGGGGATGAACCCCCAGCTCGACCGCGATCCACCTCCGAAAGAACCGATCCCCAGCCCGATGCCCGTTCCGATCGCCAAACCGGTGCCGATCGCGGTCCGGGCGAAGATAGCTGTTTGGGAGCCATGAAGAAAAAGAATTCGACGAAAATTTCTCGACGACCCTGTTGACGTATCCTCGACGATCGGTTAGTTTCTTGTTCCCCCTTCACCAAGGCTGCAAGATTCGCCCGCTGGCCGCGTGCGACTTGATAGCCCAGATCCGCCGAGGCCGATCATCGACCTCCGCGCAATCTGGGTTAGACGTCGCCCGCCATTCGTTTGATCATTTGCGCGGTGCCGGCGTGACTGGGGTGCTGTTCGTCGAGCGCCGGGTCGGTTGGACCTCGCCTCGGTTCGGCGGATATTCTGCTAGGAGGACACCCGTGGTCGCGGGCGTCCTTGGATGAAGATTTTTCGGAGCTTCCGTTCGATGAGTTCGTCGAATCCCAAGAGCGCGTCGCCCTTACATTCCGGCTTCGAGTGGGCGGGCACCGTGGCCCGAATCCGCCGAGGCGGAAAGTCGTCGCGTGCCGGCCGGCGTTCCGCCCTGCTGGGCATGCTGACCTCGGTCTACACCAACTCGTCCCGTGGCGGCCGCGCCACAGAAACTCGAAGCGGCTCCGACCGAGGTTGACCGGACAGATAGGTTCCGTTCCCTCGAACGAACGCAACGAATAGACCGCCGTCCCGTCGCTCCCCGCGATGGACCGGCGGTTTCGCTTTTTTCGACCGGGGCAGTCGGGACGGCTTGGAGGCGACGACCCGGAGGGCCTTCCCGCTCGCGGGGCCTCCTCCGACGCGATACGATGTCGCGACCCGTCCACTCCGCCGACGTCGCGTCCCCGTCCACCTCGCTGGAGCCTCGCCATGATCCGCGCCCCCTTTTGCCCGATCGCCCCGCTCCTGATGCTCGGTTTGTTGACCTCGGGTGCGACTTCACCCGGGGCCGAGGACGGCAAGCTGCGGATCATCGTCTTCGGCGCCCACCCCGACGACTGCGAACTCGACGCCGGGGGCTCGGCCGCTCGTTGGGCGAAGCAAGGGCACGCCGTCAAGTTCGTCAGCGTGACCAACGGCGACATCGGCCACCACGAGATGGCCGGCGGCACCCTCGCCCGACGCCGAGGCGCCGAGGTCAAGCGGTGCGCCGAGATCCTCGGGATCTCCACCGAGGTCATGGACAACCACGACGGCGAGTTGATGCCGACCTTGGAAAATCGGAAGGCGATCACCCGCCTGATCCGCGACTGGAAGGCGGACCTGGTGATCTCGCCTCGGACCAACGACTATCACCCCGACCACCGCTACTCGGCGGTGCTCGTGCAGGACGCCGCCTTCATGGTCATCGTCCCGAGCTTCTGCCCCGACGTCCCCGCCCTCCGCAAGAACCCGGTCTTCCTCTACAGCGAGGACGACTTCCAGAAGCCAAACCCGTTCAAGCCCGACGTCGTCGTGCCGATCGACCCGGTGTTTGAGTTGAAGGTGGCCTGCGTCGACGCCTTGGGGTCGCAGTTCTACGAGTGGAACCCCTGGCTGTTCGGCTACCTCGGCGAAGTCCCGACCGGCAAGGACGAGCGATTGGACTGGACCCGGAAGCGGGTCGCCGCGCGTTATGCGGCCGAGGCTGACCGTTACCGAGGCAAGCTCGTGGAACTCCTCGGCGAAGAACGAGGCAAGGCGACGAAGTATGCCGAGGCGTTCGAGGTTTGCGAGTACGGCTCGCAGCCGTCGAAGGATGAGTTGCTTCGCCTTTTCCCATTTTTCGGCAAAGATTGATGTTCAAGCGGCGAGGATTGAAGACGTCGCCTCCTCCCTCGCACCCGGAGAGGAAGCGCCGCGAAATCCGAGACGGCAACCGAGAGAACCCGTCCCATTTTGATCTAGCCCTCAGCGACATCCCGGAGAGTCCGCACCATGACGACGCCACCTCGGATCGGCTTGCTGGCCTTGGCCTTCTTCTCGCTTGGACTCCGAGGCGCGGCCGAGGGGGCGGACGAGGCCGACCTGATTTTGCTTCATGGCAAGGTTGTGACGGTGGACCAAAGCTTCTCGATCCGCCAGGCTCTGGCCGTGAAGGGAGATCGCTTGCTCCGGGTCGGGACTGATGAAGAGGTCCTTCGGACCAAGGGGGCGGGTACGAAGTTGGTCGACCTCGGCGGCAAGATGGTCCTGCCGGGCTTGATCGACTCGCATACCCACCCGACTTGGGCCTGCATGACCGAGTTCGACCACCCGATCCCGTCGATGGAGACGATCGGCGAGGTCCTGGCCTACATCGAGGGGCGGGCCAACGCCCTGGAGCCGGGGCAGTGGGTGGTCGTCCGCCAGGTGTTCATCACCCGGCTCGCCGAGCGCCGGTATCCGACCCGCGACGAGTTGGACCGGATCGCCCCCCGGAACCCGGTCCTGTTCTCGACCGGACCCGACGCCTCGCTCAACTCGATGGCCCTGAAGCTGAGCGGGATCGACCGCGACTTCCGCCCCGAGGGGCCGGGCAAGTTCGAGAAAGACCCCAAGACCGGCGAGCCGACCGGCATCCTCCGCAACCTCACGCGGTACGTCAAGGTGACGCCGCCGGGCAGAAGCCCCTCGCCGCTCGACGAAGAAAACCGCCTGGTCGACCTGTTCCGCGACTACAACTCGGTCGGGCTGACGGCGATCATCGACCGGGCCGCCAAGATGCCGGACATCGACCATTATTCGAGCCTGCACGATGCCGGCAAGCTGACGGTCCGCGTGGGGATCTCCCAGCACGTCGAGACCTTGGGGCCGATCGAGCCGATCCTCGAAGAGATCCGCCGGGTGGCCAAGCACCCGCTCCGGCAAGGAAGCCCCCGGCTCCGAATCTTGGGGATCAAGACGTTCCTGGATGGGGGGATGCTCACCGGGAGCGCTTACATGCGAGAGCCTTGGGGGCTGAGCCGGATCTACTCGATCGACGACCCGGAATACCGAGGCGTCCTGTTCATCCCCAAGGACCGGCTGGTGCCGATGGTCCGGGCGGCGGTCGAGTCGGGCCTTCAATTCACGGCCCACTGCCAGGGCGACGGCGCGGTGCATGCCTTGCTCGACGCCTACGAAGAGGTCGACCGGACGACCCCCGCGGCCTCGACCCGCCCTTGCCTGACGCACTCGAGTTTCATGAGCGCCCCGGCGATCGCGACGGCCGCCCGGCTTGGCGTGGTGGCGGACCTCCAGCCGGCCTGGCTCTACCTCGACGCGAGCACCCTGTCGGCCCAGTTCGGCAACGATCGGCTGCGGTACTTCCAGCCGCTCCGGAGCCTCTTCGAGGCGGGCGTGGTCGTCGGCGGCGGGTCGGATCACATGCAAAAGATCGGATCGCTCCGGTCGATCAACCCGTACAACCCGTTCCTGGCGATGTGGGTGGCGATCACCCGGCGGGCGAAAGGCTTCGAAGGCAAGCTCCACCCCGAAGAGTCGCTCACCCGAGAGCAGGCGATCCGGTTCTACACGATCAACAACGCCCGCCTCTTGTTCCTCGAAGACCGGGTCGGGTCGCTCGAGGAAGGCAAGCAGGCGGACTTCGTCGTCGTCGACCGAGATTTGTTGACCTGCCCGGAGGACGACATCCGAGAAACCCGCGCCCTGGCCACCTACCTCGACGGCCGATGCGTCTTCGAACGGCGCGACTGAGCCGACCGACCGAGGTCAAGGCGGAGGGCCGCCCGGGTCGATGTTCGAGTTCGTCAGGATGTAATCGACGTTGGGGGCGTAGATCTGGGCCCGGATCGTGACCACGGCGGCGCCTTGTTCGAGCAGGCCCTTCGCGTGGGATCGGCTGGGTGTGTACCGGACGTCGATGGTCCCCTGCGAGAAGGCCTCGTCGTAAAGCCCGGAACTGGCGTTGACGTCGATCGTCACCGTGTCGAAGTGGACCGGGCGGCCCGCCGCGTCGACGTTGGTGATCGACCCCGCCGCGTCGAGGCCGAGGACCGTGTTGGAGTTCAGGTTGCGGTCGAAGATCGCGGCGACCCCGCCGAGTTGGGTGTTCATCGTCACGAGATTGGTCGTCGTTTCCGATGGAACCGGGATGGCGGGGGTGGTCGCCGTCGCCGGGACCGTGATGGCCGGGGAGGTCGTCGTCACCGGGACCAAGTAGGTGGGGCTGTTGGGCGTGACGATCCGAAACTGGATGTCGCCGTGGAGGAACGTCGAGCCGCTGCCGGCCGCCTTGATGAGCGTGACGGCCTTTTCGAGGTTGGTCCGACCGGGACTGACCGTGTAGCTCCCGTGGAATTGGGCGACGAACAACTCGTTCTTCAACTCGGCCGGGGTCAATGTGCCCGCCGGCTGGAGCGCGAAGTTGTTCCCTTGAATCCCCTGGTTCGTCGCCGGGTTCGCGATCGAGGTCGGCGACGGGTTGAACGGGGTGAAGCCTCCGCCGGCCGCGCCGTTGTTGCCGTTGTTCCCTCCGCCGGCCCGGGTCCCTGGCCTTGTGGCGACGGCCCGGACCGGGAACGAGTGCTTCCGCTCGAAATATTGGAGGGTCGACGTTTGCTTGGCCAGCACCGAACTCTGGTGGCCGAGGCTGTTGGCAGCCATCACGTCCGTGATGTTCGAGAGCAGTAAGCGGGCCTCGGCCGGTTCCACCTGGGGACGACGACCCCGTTTTTTCCGATCATCCATGAGAGATCCTCGGTTGAGGCCCGGGGTGCGAGCCCCGGACCGCCCTGTTCGCTTCGATCCATCCTGCCGGGTTGGGGTGGCCGACCATCTCCGATGGTCGGGTTTCCGCTGTTGGGGGCGATTCGCGCGTCGTGGAGATCAAGGCAGGACGCGGCGGCCGATCGCCGTGTTGAGGTCGAGCATGCTCTGGCGGTGGCGAATGGCGGTGTCGAGGAACTGCTTGACGACCTGGTTGAAGTCCAGCTCGGCGTTGATGTAGTCGAGGACGCTGTTTTCGCCGCGGAGGTAGAGGAGCTTCTTCAAGTCGCGGTTCTGGCGGGCCAGGGGGATGATGTCGCCCTGGAGCTCGTCGACCTGGCGACGAGTGACCGCGTACTCGTTGACCGCCTTGTCCACGTCGATGTAGACCTGGCGCTCGAGGTCCGCCAGTTGGATCTGGGTCTGGGTGACGTTCAACCTCGACCGTTCGATCGCCCCTTGGTTTCGGTTGTAGATCGGCAGGGGGACCGTCGCCCCGAGGGCCCAGGAATAGGCACTCTTGAGTCCGTAGGGCGAGTTGTCCTGGAAAGTGTAGGGTTGGACGAGCACATAAACGTCGTTGAATCGGTTGGCTTTGGCGAGCTTGACGTCGGCGTCGGCTCGCTTGGCCCCAAGTCGAAACGAGACGAGGTCCGGCCTCGACTGGATGGCCATCTGGGCGAGTTCCCCCGTCGGCGGGAGGGTGGGCACCGGGTCGACGATCGAACCCCGGAGGTCGAGGGTTTCGATGGTGTCCCTCGGCAGGTTGAGGACCGAGATCAGGTCGAGCTTGGCCTTGCGATAAGCGGCCTCGGCGTCGAGCAGGCCGAGCTTCGAGGTCTTCAACTGGACCCTGACCTGGTTGAAGTCGCCCTGCGAAACCGCGCCCCTGCCGAAAAGCTGTTCGGTCCGGCCGGCGAGGCTTTCGAGACCCTGGATGCTCTTCCGGGAGTAGGCGACGGTTTGCCTCGCCCCCAGCGCGACGACGTAAGCCCCGTAAAGGTCGTCGATCTTGAGCCGGACGGCATCCTGATACTGGGCTTCGAGCACCTCCCTGGCCCGGGTGGCCACCCGGGTCCGGTTCTGCCGCTTCTTCGAAAGGTCGAGCGGGTAGGAGACGTTGACGTCGAACTGGCTCGGCCCGCCGGGGGCGCTTCGGTTGAACTTCCTCCCGTTGTATTGGAGGAGCTGGCCGTCGGCATAAAAGATCGGGTTGGCCCGGAGGTTCGCCTGGAGGACGTCGGCCTGGGCCTGGGGGATCTCGGAGAACTTCTGCTTGAGGTCGAGGCTGTTCTTGAGCGTCGTCTCGATGGCTTGGTCGAGGGTCAGGCCCCCGAGTGGTCCCTCGTCCTCGGGGCCGGTCGGGATGTCGAGCGTCCCGAAAAGCGGGGTGGACGACGCCGAGAGGGGCGACGGCGTGGGCGTGTTGATCCGGACCTGGAGGTCGGTCGGACCCCCGCCGCCGCCCGGGGTCGAGATCGCGGTGGGAATCTGGTGCGGCGAAGTCACCCCGGGACGACCGCCGAGGATTTGTCCCCCGCCCCCCGGCGGATTGCTCAAGGCTCCGCCGCCCGAGCCAGGGGACGGTCCCATCGAGGAGCTTCTCGTCCCCGGCGAGGTCGGCAACCCGGAGTCGATCGTCGGTGCCTGCGCGTCGGCCCGATCGGCGGCCAGGCCGCAGATCAGGCCGACCAGCACGAGGCGATGAAGGGACTTCAAGGTCATCATCGACGGTCTTCCTTGGCTTGAACGAGTCGAAGGGCTTCCTGCCCACGACCTTTGAAGCGGATCAAAGGCCGTTCGTTCCGATCGATCGGACATGACGCCTTGAAGGAGCGCCTGGCTCTGGCTCGTGGATGACTCCGGTCGAAGAGTCACCTGGATTATCAAGACAACCCAGGTTGACAATCCGGACGACAAATAGCCTATCGACGATCCGAAACCAAACTCTGAAGCTGAACCCCCGAATCGGTCGGTCGACTTGACGATTTCCGGCCGCCGGGCCGCGATTCCGGCGATTCGCGGGTTGTTTCGGGGTCGATCCGCCGCGATGTCGGGATGGGTCGCGGTCAGTTGAGCGGACCCCCTTCGATCATGGTCCGGTCCTCGTACATCTGCTCGAGGATCAGGCTGCCCGAGGTGACGACCTCCTCGCCCGGTTTCAGCCCCGTTTTGGGCTCGCTGAACTCGTCGACGATGACCTGCTCGTTGCCTTCACGTTCGAGGGTGATCGCCCTCCGCTCGAACCGGGCGGATTGCCCGGAATCCGCGAGCTTGACGAAGACGTAGTCGAAGCGGTCGACCGAGATCATCGCCACTCGGGGGATGACGGTCCGGCCCGGCACGGGGGGGATGTCGAGCTGGACCCGGACGAAGGAGCCGGCCTTGAGCTGGCGGTCGGGGTTGGGGATCGAGGTCCGAAACTTCGCCGAGCGCGAGTCCGGGTCGATCGCCTTGTCGATGTATTCCACCTTGCCGGGGACGGTCTTCTGCGAGTAGGGGAAGATCACCCGGAGGCTTTGACCGACCTGGACCTGGTCGGCGTCGATCTCGCTGATGCTGCTGCGGACCCAGAGCCGGTCGAGCGGGGCGATGGTCAGGAGGTCGTCTTTCGAGTCGTAGAAATTCTTGCGGACGACGTGTCGCTCGACAACGGTCCCGTCGGCTTCGGATCGCAGGGTCATCCGGGCCTTCTTGACGCCGTCCTCGGACTTGGCGTCCTCGATCTCCTTGTCGGTCAGCCCGTAGACGAGGAGCTTGTCGACCGCCAGCTTCATGGCCAGCCGGCTCTGGGCTTCGTTGTTCTCGATCTCGATCAACTGGTTCCTGGGCAGGGTGCCCGACTCGGCCAGGGGCCTCTTGTTGTCGAGGACCTTCTTATCGCGGCTATACTCGTTGCTCGCGGTCTCGAAGTTGCTTTTGGCCTCGGCCAGGCTGTTGCTGAACAGTTCGAGGAGCGGGTCGCCTCGCTTGACGACGCTCCCGAGGTCGACCAAGACCTTGTCGACCCGGCTGTCGAACTGGGTCCGGACGACGGTCAGGGTGGCGGGGTCGTAGGCGGTCATCCCGGCGAGCTTGAGCACGGTCGCTTCGGTCTGCTCCTTGACCATCACCGTTCGGATGCCGAGCTTCGTCCGCTGGGTGTCGGTCAGTCCGAGGATTCCGTCCCATCGCCCCTCCTGGCGGTAGGGGCGGAGGGCTTCGGGCCGCTTGGCTTCGGGGGTTCGCGCCGGGCCGACGAGTTGCTTGTAGGCGTTCTCGGCCTGGCCGCGGGCCCAGGGGTTGAAGGCGACGAACGCCCCAAGCCCGGCGGCCGCGGCGAGGAAGATCGAAAATTTCCAGAAAGTCTTCAACGGTCGTCCCCCTCGGTTTCTCCGGAAGCGTGGGCGAAGTGTTCGGCGCCTTCGACCGGCCTCGCCGCGACGACGTGCCCGCCGGGCGAAGCATCGCGTCGGAGGAACCGATCCGAGTAGTGCGACCCGGCGATCAGGTCGTGGTTGGAGTCCTCATGGCCATGTCCGGCCGTCGCCGGGAAGAAGCTATAAAGGACCGGCATCATGTAACGGGTCAGGAACAAGGTGCAGAGCATCGCCCCGACGACCACGATGGCCAGGGGCTTCTGGGCCTGGGAACCGATCGAGGTGGCGATCGCGGCCGGGAACAGGCCCAAGGCCGCCGTCAGCGAGGTCATCACCACGGGCCGGACCCGAAGCTCGGCGCCCCTCATCACCGAGTCTCGAACGGGCAAGCCCGAGCCTCGCAACTGGTTGAAGTAGGAGATCAGGAGGACGCCGTCCTGCACCGCGACGCCGAAGACCGAGATGAAGCCCACCGCCGCCGAGATGCTGAACGGCGTCCCGGTGATCCAGAGCGCGAGGACGCCGCCCATCGCCGCTTCGAGGACGTTGACCATCACCAAGAGCGCGTCCTTGACCGAGCCGAACGCCATATACAGCAAGATCAGGATCAGGCCGATCGAGAGCGGGACGATCAGGGTGAGCCGCTTGTTGGCCTGCTCCATCTGCTCGAACTCGCCCGACCAGACGATCCGGTACCCTTTGCTCTCGGGGACGACCCCGGCGGCTTTGATCTTTTGCTGGGCCTCGGCGATCGTCGAGGCGAGGTCGCGGTCCTTGACGCTGAACTTGATCGGGATGAACCGTCGGTTGTTCTCCCGATAGATATACGTCGCGCCCGGCTTGTGCGGGTTGATCTGGACGAGCTGGCTCAAGGGGATTCGGGCTCCCGGCTTGCCGTCGGTGCCGGGGGTGTCGACGGGGATGCGCGAGATGACGTCGGGGTCGTTCCTCTGCCCCTGGGGGAGCCGGAGGATGATGTCGAACCGCTTCTCGCCCTCGACCATCTCGGTGAACGCCTTGCCGCCGATGGCGACTTGGACGACATCCTCGACGTCGGACACGTTGATCCCGTAGCGGGCGCATTCGTGGCGGTCGATCACGATCTCCAGGTTGGGCTGGCCGATGATGTGGAACAGCCCGGCGTTCGAGACGCCTCGGACCGTGTTCATGATGTTGACGACCTTCTGCCCGGTGTCTTCCAGGGTCTTGAGGTCGTTGCCCAGGAGCTTGATCGAGTTGGCCCCCTTGACCCCCGAAAGGGCTTCTTCGACGTTGTCGCGGATGAGCTGCGAGAAGTTGAAGTTGATCGAGGGGAACTCCTTGAACCGCTCGGATAACTCGTCCTGGATCTCCTCGCGGGTGATGGCCCGGTTCCAGCCGAGCTTGCGGCCGAACAAGGTCGCGGGCTTCTTCCGCCACCGCTCCATCGGCACCAGCGGGGCGTTGAATTCGAGGTTGAAGAAGCTGGTCGGGTCGGTCCCGTCGTCGGGCCGGGCGATGTGCGACATGACGCCTCGGACCTCGGGGACCGTGGCGATCGCCTCCCGGAGCCGGGGGGCCATCCTCGCCGCCTCCTGGAGCGTGACGGTCCGAGGCAAGATCGCCCTGATCCAGAGGTTCCCCTCCTCAAGCTGCGGCATGAACTCGCCGCCAAGCCCCGGCACCAGCGACGCGGTGAAGATCATCAGCGACCCCATCGCGATCAACAAGAGGTAGCGATATCTCAACACGCGATCGAGCGCCGTCAGGTAGCGGAGCTTCATGATCTTGTCGATGAAGGTCTCTTTCTCTTCCCTCTTGTTGTGGAAGAGGAACGAGCAGAGGACCGGCGTGAGCGTCACGGCTAATAGCAAGGCCCCGCAGATGGCGAAGGCGTAGGTGTTGGCCATCGGCCCGAACAGCGCCCCTTCGGGGCCGGACATCGAGAACAGCGGGATGAAGGCGCAGACGATGATCAAGGTCGAGAAGAACAAGGCCCGCTCGATCTCGTGCGATGCCTCGGCGATCCGGTCGATGAGCGGTCGACTCCGGTCGCTGGTCGGCGAGGTGATGTGGCGGAAGATGTTCTCGACGATGATCACCGAGCTATCCACGATGATCCCGAAGTCCACCGCGCCGATCGAGAGCAGGTTGGCCGACTTCCCTTGGAGGTAGAGCACGGTGATCGAGAACAAGAGCGCCAGGGGGATCATGATCGCCACGATCACCGCGCTGGTGAAGTCGCCGAGGAAGATGAAGAGGATCAGGACGACCAGGGCCATCC
>JAABUX010000232.1_pt1 | contig 76709 bp, 78 predicted proteins | sample 5561851 | NCBI WGS metagenome assembly JAABUX01 (sample SAMN10711883, study PRJNA513361) | rock metagenome | isolation source: Antarctica rocks | place: Antarctica: Victoria Land, Richard Nunatak red sandstone | collected 2016-01-03
GGCTCGCTCAACCTGCGACCACCCCATGATCTCGTCACTCAGACCCGCAACGACGCTGCCACGCCGAGCAAAACCCCTGCCCTACATGGGAAGTTGCTTCGACTTTTTCAGGTCGAAGTAGCTACGGCACTCTCGTGATGAGGCGAGTCGGCGGCACAAGCTCACCAGCGACGGCATCTTCCTGCTGGAGCCGTGCGTCCTTCATCCGGGCGTACCGCGCCAGGCTCTTGTCGAGCTCCCGGTTCAGATGCCCCTCGTACCTCGGGAGACGGTCGAACAGGTCAGCGCCCAGGGCCGTCGCGCCGGCCCGCATCAGGTCCTCCTCAGCCATACGAGGCGGGCCTCCAGGCTCAGCGGGCGGCAGCATGCTGGTGCGGGTGGCATGAGCCAGCGCCATCGCCTCCAGCTCCACCAGACGGCTTCGTCGTACGTACAACCCGACGATGTTCAACGCCTCTGCTCGCTCCCGCGCCGTCACCGGCGCCAGTTCGGCCAAAACAGCCTGGATGAACTCCTGCAACTCGGCTGGGTCGTCGGCGAACGGGCCGTACTCGAGGCCGACGAGCAAACGCCCCGTGAAGCCATGCTTCAGCGCGTTCTGCGAGGACCGAGCCTTGCCCGCGCCCGTCCTCGGCCCGGTCGACTGCTGCGCGTTGCGCCTGTTCGCCTGCAGCTGTGCCGCGGAACTCATGCGCCCTCCATCTGCCGAACGAACCCAGTCCAGGGTGTCATGGTTAAGGGGCTACCGCCTGCCCCTCGGGCGTCTTCAGGAGGCGCGGCAGATGGACATCGCTGCTCTTCGCGCGTTGCAGATTCCCGCTGCTTCGGACGCTGACCGGTCAGTTCTTTGGCGGCGGACCACGTCTGGGCTGTGAGCTTCATCGTCACGAACATGGCCTGCTCCGGCCTCAGGGGCGCGGCCTTCTCGATCTGCTGCCTGATCCATGCTCGTCCGGCTTCGTCCACGGGACTGGTACCGGAATGATCATGGCTCTGCCAAGATCCCGAACTGCTAGGCCGTCAGTCGCCCGTGATCTTCACTTCCACTCGGCCTCGATCGAGCTTGGATCGAACGTCTTCCTGCCTCTGCCGGGCGGCCTCAGGACGATCGTCATGAGTGCGTTGATCACCGCTGCCTGCCGATCGACGTGGAGGGACTCCCACCGCTCCGCCACCTCGCTGCCGACCAGATCGCGCAGGATGTCGGCCCGGCTGGTGGTTACTCGCTGCGACTCAACGTGCTCGAGCTGGGCCGTCACCCTGCTGTTCGCAAGCGAGTACGACCGCCTGGTGAGCTCGCCCTCAGCCAGCATGATCGCTAGCTCGTCCTGCTGCGCGCGCAGAACTTGAGCCTGATCGTTGAGGGCCGCTGCCTCGGGCGCGGAGTCGTCGTGGAGGAGCTGAACAGCGTCGGGCTGGTTCAGTCGCTCGACCACCAGGCCCGTGATCAGCTCGTCCACGGGCTCGGCGGCGCGTGCCAGGTGGCGCTTGGCACAGATGTAGGTCCGGACACCGCGGTGCGAGCGGCCGGTCGAGACCTTGAGGTCGCAGCCCTCGACTCCGCAGAGCGCGACGCCGGGGAGCATGTAGCGGCGGGCATAGTCCGTTGCCGTGCGGCGCTGAGGGTCAGTGAGCTTCGCGACGACCGACCGCCACACGTCCTCGCTGACGAGCGACTCCCAGTTGCCCTTGCCGTAGACCTTGCCCTCGTAGACGACGATGCCGGCGTAACTGGGGCTCTGAAGCATCCGGCCCACCGTGTGCCCGGCCCAGCCGTTCTTGGCGGTGGTCGGGAACCCGGCCTCCGTCCACTCCTTCGCGATGCCTCGGAGGGTGGCTCCGGCCAGGATCTGCTGGTAGGCCCGGCGTACCGCCTCGGCCTCACGAGGCTCGATGACGTAGGTCGCGCTGTCCTCCCGCCCGAGATCGTCGCGGCGGTAGCCGAAGGGCGACGGCCCGGCGTGCGGGATGCCGCGAGTCGCCCGCTGGAGGTTCCCGGCCTTCTGGCGAGCTGACTTCCGCTCCACCTCGGCCCTCGCCACTGCTGCCTTGATCCGAAGGAACAGCCGGCCGTTGTCTGTGCTGAGGTCGATGTTCTCGCCGATGGTCACGAGGTTGACGCCGTGCTGCTCGGCGAGCGTGATCCATTCCTCGACCTCGATGGGTCGCCGCGTCAAGCGGTCGAGGTCCCAGACCGCCACAACGTCGATGAGGCCAGCTCGGACGTCACGTAGGAGACGCTGGTACTCCTTCCGCGGCTTGAGCGCAGAGGCCGACGTGTCGTTGTCGTTGTACGTGTCCGCCACGGTCCAGCCCTTGCGGTCGCAGAGGGCCTTGCAGTCCTTGAGCTGCCGGGCGACAGCGTCGCCCTCGCCCGTTTGGTCGAGGCTCTGGCGCAGGTAGATGCCCGCCCGCTTGCGTCTGACAGTCACGTGTGTACCAATACCACCTTTGGTAGCTCGCCCGCATCCTCGACGAGCAGCACCCGGTCTCCCACGTCCACGACGGACAGCAGGGCTGAGAGCAGGGTCGTCTTGCCGGTACCGGTGCCGCCGGTGACCAGGAAAGCTGTTCGCGCGGCGACGAGCCGTCTCAGCAGATCCGCGCCGTCGAGGGGGACTGAGCCGACCGCCACCAGTTCCTCGAGGTCGAACACGCGGCGACGGGGCACGCGCAGCGACAGGCAGGTGCCCCCGGGCGCCACCGGCGGCAGCACGGCGTGCAGCCGTACGCCGTTGGCCAGGCGCGCGTCGACCCACGGCTGGGCGTCATCGAGCCGGCGGCCGGAGGGGGCGGCCAACCGGACCGCGAGGCGGCGCACGGCCAGGTCGTCGGTGAAGCGGACGGCCGTGCGCTCCAGACCCTGCCCGCGGTCGACCCACACCTCGTGGGGCCCGTTCACCAGCACGTCGGTCACCGTCGGGTCTGCCAGCAGCGGCTCGAGCACCCCCGCGCCGGCGATCTCGCTCTGCAGCGTCCGCAGGACACCAAGCAGCTCGGCGTCGCCGCGCAGCGCCCCGCCCTCCTCCCGCAGAGCGGCGGCCACCCGGCCGGGGGTCGGGACCCCACCGTCCCCGGCCAGGCGCACCCGGACCCACGCGAGGAGCCCGGCGTCAACGCTCATGCCGCCCTGCCGCGGACGTCGGGCAACAGGTCGGACAGGAGCGCGCCGCACAAGACCCCGAGCGGACTGCGCTGCTTGCGTCCCGGTGGCTCGCCACGCTCGAGCGCCGCGTCGAGACCGGGTTCGGGCCGCAGCACACCGGCCAGCGGCAACCCCAGCGCCCGGGCGATCTCCGTCCCCGCCAGGCCGGACGGACCAGGGCCTCGTACGACGACGCGCAGGTCCCGACACACCACGCCCGCGGCCGCGGCGACCCGGGAGGCCGCGGCAGCCGCCCGGACCTCGGCGGGGACGACGAGCAGCGTGGCGGTCGCCTGCCCCAGGACCTCGCGGGCCGCGTCGTCCAGGGTCCGCGGCAGATCGACGACGACGAGCTCGTTGGTGCGCCGGCCCGCGGAGAGCACGGCCTGCATGGCTTCCGCAGGCACCACGGCAGCGTCTCCCCGGTCCCACGAGAGCACGGACAGGTCCTGCAGGCGCGGCAGGGCCTGCGCGAGGGCCGCGGCCGGCACCCTCCCGCGCGTGGCGCCGAGGTCCGGCCAGCGCAGACCCGCCTCCTGCTCCCCGCCGAAGACCAGGTCGATCCCGCCCCCGAGCGGGTCCCCGTCCACGAGCAGCGCCTGCCGGCCGCCACGCATCGCGCTGACGGCCAGCGCGCAGGCCAGGCTGGTTGCTCCCGCGCCGCCGCACCCACCGAGAACAGCGACGAGCACCCCTTCGCCCGGCGTGCCCTCGGCGGCGTCGGAGAACGCCTCGACGAGCCAGCCCTCGGCGTCGGGCAGAAACAGGACGTGCTCGGCGCCGATCTCGACAGCGGTCTGCCAGATCCCCGCGTCGTCCAGGTCGGCACCGAGCAGTGCGACCGACGCCCGGCGTGGCAGCCGGGCCCGGGCGCAGCGCTCCGCCGCGTCCGGGCCGACGAGCACGAACGGCGCCGCGCCCCAGGACCGTCGCGCTGCGCCCGCGTCGGGAGCGACGTCGAGCTCCACGCCGGCGGTGGCGGCCAGCCGCAGCAGCTCATCGAGCACGTCAGGATCAGCGGTGACGACAAGGGGGCGGTCGCTGGACATCGGTCACTCCTGGGCTCGGCGCCGGACGGAGGCGTCGGCTGCCGTACCGAGCGTCGGAGACGAGGCGGCGCGATCGGTTCCGCCGGCGCCGACTGTGGACGGCGAGCAGAGGTGTGGACGATGAGCAGCGCAGGTCTCGGCGGCGTGCCACCGGCCTGCGCGCCCGGCTCCTGCGCCGCCGGGCAGCAGGCCGCCGCCCCCCGGCGAGGACCGCGCTGGCATGCAGACCCGCCTCTAGGCTCCGCGCGTGCCCGCCGCCGCGTTCTTCGACCTGGACAAGACCGTCATCGCCAAGAGCAGCACGCTCGCCTTCGGCAAGCCGTTCTACAGGGGCGGCCTGGTCAACCGGCGCGCCGTCCTCAAGAGCTCCTTCGCGCAGTTCGTCTACCTGCTGCAGGGCGCCGACGAGGACTCGATGGACAAGATGCGCGACTACCTCAAGGCGCTGTGCGCCGGGTGGCCCGTGCAGCAGGTCCACGACATCGTCGCCGAGACGCTGCACGAGCTGATCGACCCCCTGGTGTACGCCGAGGCGGTCGCCCTGTTCGAGGAGCACCACGCCGCCGGGCGCGACGTGGTCATCGTCAGCAGTTCCGGCGAGGAGGTCGTCGGGCCGATCGGGGAGATGCTCGGCGTCGACCGCGTCGTGGCCACCCGAATGGTCGTGCAGGACGGTCGCTACACCGGCGACATCGCCTTCTACGCCTACGGACCTGGCAAGGCGGTGGCCATCCGCGAGCTCGCTGCCGAGGCTGGGCTCGACCTCGCGGAGTGCTACGCCTACAGCGACTCGGCGACCGACCTCCCGATGCTCGACCTGGTCGGCCACCCGGTGGCCGTGAACCCTGACAAGGCCCTGCGCCGGGTGGCGACCGACCGGGGTTGGCCGGTGCGCACGTTCGTCAAGCCCGTGCGCATGCGCGACCGGGTGCGCGACCGGGTCCCCAGCCCGCCGGGCCCACCTCAGGCGTACGCCGCTGCAGCTGTCACGGCGGCCGCCCTGACCCTGCTCTGGTGGGGGCAGCGACGTGTGATCCAGATCACCCGAAGTCCTTGACAGCCGCGCGCTGCAGGCGCAGTGTTCCCCTCACGGACCACCGCCTGCGGGCGGACGACGTTCCCCCCGACGGCGGTCCGTGCGCAAGGTTCGAGCACCCACGTGCGACCAGCCGCGAGAGGCACGTCGAACGGGTCCACGGCCCCACTGGGGGTCAGGACGCGGTACGACGAACCGACAGCACGCCCTGGTAACTCGAGCCTCGCGCATGGCGACGGCGTCCCACCTGCAGGTGGGGCGCCGTTCCGTCGCGGCTCCATCCGCACCTCAGGCCCGCGCCTAGCTGCCCCGGTGCAGCGCCTCGCAGACCGCGCGACCTTCCCGAGCACCGAGGGCGGTGGCCGTGGCGCAGTGCACGAGCCAGCGGGCCACACCGGGCGCACCGTCGTGGAGGTAGCCGCGGGCCGCGTCGGTGTAGCCCACCACGTCGTCGGCCTGCCGGTGCCCGGCCGCTGCATGGTCGAGCTCGGTGTGCCCGACCTCCGGCGCCGAGACCGCTTTGGGGTCCAGCCCGCGGCCGACGAGCACGAGCCGGGCCGCGGCACGGGCGACGAGCCCGTCGACCGAGCCGAAAGGGCGCAGCGCCAGCAGCTCGCCGTGCACGACCGCAGCCACGACGACCGCGGGCGCCTTGGTCGGTGCGAGCAGAATGCGGGCGAGGCCGTCCAGCCGGGCCGACACCTCCAGCGGGTCCGGGGCCGTCCCCAGCTCGAGCGGGTCCTGCACGCCCTGACCGGGGCTGCGCGGTCGCCCGAGCTGATCCGAGGACAGGCCGAGGTCTGCCCCCGCGAGCACGTGCAGCCGCGCGAGCGCCTGCTTCGGGGAGCGCGACCAGGAGGGCAGGACCGTCCCGAGGTCGGCGTGCAGCCGCACGGCGTTGGCGACCAGCTGGCTCCCCCGTACGTCGTGCGAGGACAGCTCCACCCGGCCGCCGCCCATCAGCTGGCCGCGCAGGCGCTCGAGCTCGATGCCGGCGCCCTCGAGCTCCGCGGAGGACCTGGCCCCGCGCAGCGCCGACTCGGCGGTGACCTCCGCCGACCGGCGGCGCAGGACGCGGTGGCCGAGCAGGGCGTCCACTGCGGAGCGGGCCTGCGCGACCGCCTCGGCGACGCCAGGCAGGTCGACCAGGGCGGCCAGCGGGTCGGCGGGGCGGCGGCCGGTTGCCGCTGCAGTCCGCGCGGTCGGGTCGGGGACGGTCACGCCGGCCAACAGTAGGCGTACGGTCCCGCGCATGGGCCGGGTGCTGCTCCTGCGCGCGGCGCTGCGTGGCGTGCCCACCCTCGGGCTGGGCCGGCGCCGCCGGCGGCCCTTCGGCTCGGTCGCCGAGCGCGCGACCTACGCCGCCCTGCACGAGGCCACGCTGGCCGGTCGGGCCCTCCGGGACGGCCTGGGCGGGCAGTCCGCGGCGCGCAGCGCCCGACACCTGCGCGAGCTGCTCGGGAGCGCGGCCGTCGCGGTCACCGACACCGAGGGCCTGCTGACCTGGGAGGGGGCTGGTGAGCACCACGCGGGCGCGGCGCTGCACCACGCCGCAGAGCCACTGGCCACCGGCCGGACCGCCGTGGTCCGGAACCTGCCCTGCGACCACCCGGACTGCCCCGTACGCAGCGCCGTCGTCGCGCCGCTCGTGGTGCAGGACCGCGTGGTCGGGACCCTGGCGGCCTATGGGCACAGCGCCGGGCCCGGGCTCGTCCGGGCCGTCGGCGAGGTCGCCCGGTGGGTGTCGGGGCAGCTCGAGCTGGCCGAGGTCGACGACTCGCGGGCGCGGTTGGCGCAGTCGCAGGTGCGCGCGCTGCGGGCCCAGATCAGCCCGCACTTCGTCTACAACGCCCTCACCACCATCGCCTCGTTCGTGCGCACCGACCCGGAGCGGGCCCGCGAGCTGCTGCTCGACTTCGCCGACTTCACCCGCTACTCCAGCCGTACGCACGGGGAGTTCACGACGCTGGCCGAGGAGCTGCGCAGCATCGACCGCTACCTGCTGCTCGAACGAGCCCGCTTCGGCGACCGGCTGCAGGTCGTCCTGCGGGTCGCGCCGGAGGTGCTGCCGGTTGCCGTGCCCTACCTGTGCCTGCAGCCCCTGGTCGAGAACGCCGTCAAGCACGGCTTCCACAACGGCCAGGGCGAGTGCACGATCACAGTGCTCGCCGAGGACGGGCCGACCGACTGCGTGATCTGCATCGAGGACGACGGTTCGGGCAGTGAACCCGGTCGGGTGCGCGCCGCGCTCGCTGGCGCCACCGACAGCATGGGGCTGGGCAACGTCGACGCCCGGCTGCGGGCGGTCTACGGCGATGACCACGGCATGGTCGTGGAGACAGCACCCGGCGCCGGCACCAAGGTGACGCTGCGCATCCCCAAGTTCAACGCACTTGCCCGGGTGCCATGAGGGTCCTCGCGGTCGACGACGAGCCGCCGGCGCTGGACGAGCTGGCCTACCTGCTGCGCGCAGACCCCCGGGTCGACCAGGTGCTGCTCGCGCCCGACGGCCTACACGCTCTGCAGCTGCTGGAGGGCACCCACGTCGACGCACTGTTCCTGGACATCCACCTGCCCGGGCTGGACGGGCTGCAGCTCGCCCGGGTGCTGTCCCGCTTCGCCGCACCGCCGCGGATCGTGTTCGTCACGGCGTACGACGACGCCGCGATCGAGGCGTTCGCGCTGCGCGCCACCGACTACCTGCTCAAGCCGCTGCGGCAGGCCCGGCTCGCGGAGGCGGTGGGGCGGCTCGTGGAGGCGGCACCCCCGCCGGAACCGGACGAGGTGGTGTCGGTTGAACTGGGTGGCATCACCCGCTTCGTCGCGGTCGCCGACGTGCTCTACGTCGAGGCGTGCGGCGACTACGTCCGGCTGCACACCGCAGCCGGCAGCCACCTGCTGCGCACCGCGATGACCGTGCTCGAGGAGCGCTGGTCGGCGCTGGGCTTCGTACGGGTGCACCGCTCCTACCTCGTGGCGGCCGGTCACATCCAGGAGCTGCGACTGGAACCGGGGAGTGGCCAGGTCGTCGGCATCGGCGGGGTCTGCCTGCCGGTCAGCCGCCGGCACAGTCGGGAGCTGAAGGACCGGCTGCTGCACCGGCCGCGGCGGGAGGGATGAGCCCATCACCGCGGCGGGTGGTGGTCACCGGGCCGCGAGGAACCGCGGTCCGGCGCCCACCCGGTCGTCCGGCGGTGCGCTCGCTGGACGAACAGGACGTCGTCGGCGAGCTGCTCGTGCGCTCCCTCGTACGGGCCCAGCTCGCCCTGGCCCTGCGGGTCGTCGGCGTCGCCGCCCTGCTGCTGGGCGGCCTGCCCCTGCTGTTCGCCCTGCTGCCGGCGACGCAGGGGCTGCACGCGCTCGGCCTACCCCTGCCCTGGCTGCTGCTGGGGGTGCTCGTGCACCCAGCGCTGGTCGTGGCCGGGTGGCTGCACCTGCGGCTCGCCGAGCGCAACGAGTCCGACTTCGTCGAGTTGGTCGAGCGGTCGTGACCGGCGCCGCCCCGTACGCCGCTGGCGCCGTGGTCCTGGTGGTCCTGGCGACCGTCGCGATCGGTGTCTTCGGCCTGCGCCTGGTGCGCACGACCGGTGACTTCCTCGTGGCCTCGCGGGCCGTGTCGCCGCTGTGGAACGCCAGCGCGATCAGCGGGGAGTACCTCTCGGCGGCCTCGTTCCTGGGGATCGCGGGGCTCGTGCTCGTCTACGGCCCCGACGCCCTGTGGTACCCGGTGGGCTTTGTCGCCGGCTACCTGCTGCTGCTGGTGCTCGTGGCCGCGCCCCTGCGCCGCTCCGGCGCCCACACGGTGCCCGACTTCGCCGAGGCCCGCCTGGGCTCATCCGTCGTACGCCGCCTGGCCAGCCTGCTGGTCGTGGTCATCGGCTGGCTCTACCTCGTGCCGCAGCTGCAGGGTGCCGGGCTGACGCTGCGGGCGACCACCGGCGCACCGGCGTGGCTCGGGCCCGTCGTGGTTGCCGTGGTCGTCGCCGGCAACGTCGCCCTCGGCGGCATGCGCAGCGCCACCTTCGTCCAGGCCTTCCAGTACTGGCTCAAGCTGACCGCGCTCGCCGTGCCGGCAGTCGTCCTGGTCCTCGCCTGGCACGCTGACGGAGCCCCGCACGTGGACAGCGCGGGGCCGCCGGTCTTCCACTCGGCCACCACCGTGCGCCTGGACGCCCCGGTCCGGGTGGAGCTGACCCAGCCCGTGCCGGTCGTCGCCGACGGCCGGCCCGAGCTCCTGGCCGCCGGCCCGCACCGCTTCGCGGCCGGTACGACCCTTGACTTCCCGGCCGGCGCAGCAGTGCCCCCTCTGGCGTCGCTGCCGGCGTCGACCGGCGGGCAGTGGGCACTGCCGCTGTCCGGGGCAGGTGGCCGCCAGCACCCGCTCTACACGACGTACGCCGTGGTCGTTGCGACCCTGCTCGGGACGATGGGGCTGCCGCACGTGCTGGTGCGCTTCTACGCGAGCCCAGACGGGCGGGCGGCCCGGCGCTCGGCCCTCGGCGTGCTGGGGCTGCTCGGCGTGTTCTACCTGCTGCCGACGATTTTCGGCGCCCTCGGCCGGCTCTACACCCCCGAGCTGCTGCTCACCGGACGCACCGACGCGGTCGTGCTCGCCCTGCCTGGGCACCTGCTGCCCGGGCTGCCCGGGCTGCTGCTCGGCGCCCTGGTCACCGCCGGCGCGTTCGCGGCCTTCCTGTCGACCTCCTCGGGGCTGGTCGTCTCGGTCGCCGGCGTCCTGGTCCGCGACGTGCTGCGCCGGCCGGTGCGCGACCTGCGCCGGGCCACCGTCGTGGCCGCCGCCGTACCCCTGCTGCTCGCCCTGCTGGGGCGGGGGCTGCCGGTCACCGAGGTGGTCACGCTGGCCTTCGCCGTCGCGGCGTCGACGTTCTGTCCGCTGCTCGTGCTGGGGATCTGGTGGCGTGGGCTGACCGCTGCCGGGGCGGTGGCGGGCCTGGTCACCGGGGGCGCCCTGTCCGGCCTGGCCGTCGGCGCGACGCTCATCGGGCTCACGCCCTCCTCGGGCTGGGCAGCGGTCCTGCTCGGCGAACCGGCCGCCTGGGTGGTGCCGCTCTCGACGACGGCAATGGTCCTAGGCTCGCTGCTCACCCGCAGCCAGGCGCCCAGCGACGTCGGCCGCACGATGCTGACCCTGCACGCACCCGAGGCGCTGCGGACTCCGGCGCCCTGACCCGCTCGTCGCGTCCTCCGGCCGTTCGTCGCATCAGAACCACCGCTCGCCGCACCGCCGCGGTCCACGCCTACCGCCCGGCCGGCCGGTGCGCTTGGGTGACGCACACCACACCGACCAGGAGGACCCATGTCAACGCGTACCCAGGGCCGACTCGAGGGAGAACCCGGCGACGAGGCCATCCGCGACGACCACGCCAGCACGGGACCGGACGCCGGGGTGACCAGCTCTGTCACGTCGATCGCGGATCCGGGGCCGCTCGGCCTGGCTGCCTTCGCCCTGACGACCTTCTGCCTCAGCGTGTTCAACGCCGGCATCATCGGCGACAAGAAGCTCGAAGCCGTCGTCCTGCCGCTCGCGCTGTTCTACGGGGGGACCGCGCAGCTGCTGGCCGGCATGTGGGAGTTCAAGAAGGCCAACACCTTCGGTGCCCTCGCCTTCAGCTCCTTCGGCGCCTTCTGGCTGTCGTTCGCGGCGTACGTCAAATTCGTGGTGCCCGGGCTGCCGATGGACCACGCCTACCAGGCAACCGGGCTGTTCCTGCTGGCCTGGGCCATCTTCACCGCGTACATGACCGTGGCGGCCATCAAGGTCAGCGGCGCGGTGCTCGCGGTCTTCGTCGCGCTGACCGCGACCTTCGTCGTGCTGACCATCGGAGCCCTCGGCGAGAGCACCAGCGCCACGCACCTCGGTGGTTACCTCGGCCTGCTTACGGCGATCTTCGCCTGGTACGGCTCATTCGCCGGCGTCACCAACAGCACCTGGGGCCGCAGCGTCCTGCCGGTCTTCCCCGCCAAGCGCTGAGCCGCCCGCCCGGGGGTTGCCTGCCGGCGACGGACCGAGCAGTCTCGACCCGACCACCAACGAAGGAGCCCCGCCTGTGACCGCCGAGACCGGCTTGTCGGCCCTGTCCACCGAGAACCGCCGCTTCGAGCCCCCCGCGGCCCTGGCGGCTTCGGCCAACGTCACCGCCCAGGCGTACGACGCGGCGACCGCCGACCGGCTCGCGTACTGGGCGGAGCAGGCCGAACGCCTGACGTGGGCGACGCCCTGGAAGAACGTGCTGGACTGGCAGCCGCCGTTCGCCCGGTGGTTCGACGGCGGAACCCTCAACGTGGCCACCAACTGCGTGGACCGACACGTCGAGAACGGCCTCGGCGACCGGGTGGCCTACCACTGGGTGGGCGAACCGGCCGAGGACCGTCGCACGATCACCTACGCCGACCTGCAGCGCGACGTCTGCCGGGCGGCGAACGCGCTGGTCGAACTCGGCGTGCAGGCCGGCGACCGGGTGATGATCTACCTCCCCATGATCCCGGAGGCGGTCGTTTCGATGCTCGCCTGCGCCCGGCTGGGGGCGGCCCACTCAGTGGTCTTCGGTGGCTTTTCGGCCCAGGCGCTGGTCGACCGGATCACCGACGCCGATGCCAAGATCGTCATTACCAGCGACGGTGGGTACCGCCGCGGGGCACCCAGCGCGCTCAAGCCGGCCGTCGACGAGGCCGTGGCCCGCTGCCCCGGCGTCGAGCACGTGCTCGTCGTCAAGCGTACGGGCCAGGAGGTCGCCTGGACCGAGAAGGACCTCTGGTGGCACGAGGCTGTCGACGGCCAGAGCGAGACCCACGATGCGCAGGCCTTCGACGCCGAACAGCCGCTGTTCCTGCTCTACACGAGCGGGACCACCGGCAAGCCCAAGGGCATCCTGCACACCAGCGGTGGCTACCTCACCCAGGTGGCGTACACGCATTGGGCGGTGTTCGACCTGAAGCCCGAGACCGACGTGTACTGGTGCACCGCCGACATCGGCTGGGTCACCGGCCACTCCTACGCCGTGTACGGCCCGTTGGCCAACGGCGCGACGAGCGTGCTGTACGAGGGCACGCCGGACGCGGGCGGCAAGGACCGGTGGTGGTCGATCGTGGCGGAGTTCGGCGTCTCGCTGCTCTACACCGCACCGACCGCCATCCGCACGTTCATGAAGTGGGGGGACGAGCTCCCGAAGGCGCACGACCTGAGCTCGCTGCGCGTGCTCGGCAGCGTCGGTGAGCCGATCAACCCCGAGGCCTGGATCTGGTACCGGGACGTGATCGGCGGTGGTCGCTGCCCGATCGTGGACACCTGGTGGCAGACCGAGACCGGCGCCATGATGATCGCGCCTCTGCCGGGCGTGACGAGCTGCAAGCCGGGCTCCGCGATGGGCCCGTTGCCCGGCATCAGCATCGACGTGGTCGACGGCGAGGGTGTCTCCGTCGGCGAGGTCGGTGGTGGCTACCTCACCCTTGACGAGCCGTGGCCGGCGATGCTGCGCGGCATCTGGCATGACGAGGAGCGCTTCCGCGAGACCTACTGGAGCAAGTTCGCGGGCCGCTACTTCGCCGGTGACGGGGCGAAGTGGGACGACGAGCACGTCCTGTGGTTGCTCGGCCGCGTCGACGACGTCATGAACATCAGCGGTCACCGGATCTCCACGACCGAGGTCGAGAGCGCCCTCGTGTCGCACCCGTCGGTCGCCGAGGCCGCCGTGGTCGGCGCGGCGGATGCCACCACCGGTCAGGCCATCGTCGCCTTCGTGACCGTCAAGGGCTCCGTGGCCGACGACGTGTCCTCCGGCGAGGCGTTCGCCAAGGAGCTCCGCGACCATGTCGCCAACCAGATCGGGCCGATTGCCAAGCCGCGGCAGATCCTCATCACGCCTGAGCTGCCCAAGACGCGCTCCGGCAAGATCATGCGTCGTCTCCTGCGCGATGTCGCCGAGCACCGTGAGCTCGGGGACGTGACCACGCTGGCCGACCCCACCGTCGTCAACGCCATCAACTCCTCGATGGGCTCCTCCGGCGGCGAGGACTAGCCCGAGGACTGGCCTGCGGCCCGCGGCCGGCCCGAGCACCGGCGGCGACAGCACAAAGACACGTCCCGGGGATCAGCGTGCCATGCCCGAGCGTGCCCACCGACCCGATCCGGCACGCCGACCTTGACCGGGACCACCCGAAGATCGGCGTGCCACGCCCGGAGCCCTGCCCGAGTGGGCGGTGACGATCATGACCGCTACCCTCCCCCTGGTGACGGCCAAGATCGTGCTGATCGCTGACGACAGCGCGACCGTGCGCGCGCTCGCCCGTATGGAGCTGGAGAGCGCCGGCTACCGCGTACTCGAGGCGGCGGACGGCGAGCAGGCCCTGGCCGCCGCTCTGGTGACGCCGCCCGACGTCGTCCTGCTCGACATCGAGATGCCCGTCCTGGACGGCTACGCCACCGTCGTCGCCCTCAAGGCCGACGCGCGCACAGCGGACGTGCCGGTGGTGTTCCTGACCGGCCGGTCGGGCAGCGAAGACGTCGTGGAGGCGTTGCGGCTCGGTGGTCATGACTACCTGCGCAAGCCGCCGGAGGCCGCCGAGCTCCGAGCCCGCGTGGCCGCCGCGCTGCGGGTCAAGGCGCTGCAGGACGAGCTGCGCACACGCGCCGACGAGCTCGACCGGATGAGCCGGACCGACGTGTTGACCGGCCTGCACAACCGCCGGCACATGGACGAGCGGCTGATCTCCCTCGGCGCCGGGTCGAAGCGGCACGGGCTCGACCTTGCCGTCCTCGTGGTCGACGTGGACCACTTCAAGCGCATCAACGACAGCGTCGGACATGCCGCCGGCGACGATGTCCTCCGCGAGATCGCCAGCCGCCTGAAGTCTGCGCTGCGGGTCGAGGACGTCGTCGGGCGCTGGGGCGGCGAGGAGTTCCTCGTCCTGCTGCCCCTGACCGGGACGCAGGCAGCGTGCACCCTGGCCGAACGGCTGCTGCGTGCCGTCAGCGCCACCCCGGTGCCGGCCGGTGATGGGGAGCTCACCGTCACTGTCAGCATCGGTGGTGCGGCAGCTGAGTCCCCCGGCGCGCACGACCTGCTCGGACTCGCCGACGCACAGCTCTACGTCGCGAAGGAGGCCGGCCGCAACCAGTTCGCCGTCGCCACGAGCAAGGGGTAGGGCAGGGAGGTAGGAGCAGGGAGGAAGGAGCAGGGGGTAGGTGCCACCCGAGCCGGGTACGGCCCGCATCGACAGCGACACCGCACCGGAAGGCGCCCACGTGACCGAGCCACTGCCCGACGACCACGACACGACCCTGTCGCAAGGTGTCCCCGGGCCCAGCGGCACCGGTACCAAGACCACCGCCGGGGCCGACCCCGCCGCACCTGAGGAGCCCGAGGATGACTGACCAGGACGCAAGCCTCGGCGATCTCGTCGCAGCCGCCACGCAGAACCTGTCCACCCTGATGAAGCAGGAGGTTCAGCTCGCCAAGATCGAGATCAAGCGCGAGGTCGTCGCCGCCGGCAAGGGTGCCGGTCTGCTCGGCGGTGCCGGCGCCCTCGGTGCGCTCGGTGGCATCTTCGTGTCGATCGCTTTGGCCTACGCACTCAACGAGGTGCTGCCGACGTTCCTGTCGTTCCTGCTGGTCGGCGTGGTGTACTTGGTCGTCGCCGGGCTGCTCGCGCTCATCGGCAAGAAGAGCCTGAGCAAGGTCGGTCCGCCCGAGAAGACGATCGCCACCGTGAAGGACGACGTCGCCTGGGCCAAGCACCCGACGGTGGCCCCGACCAAGACGCTCGACGAGGGCAGCCGCCGCTGAGGGTGTGGAACCCTTCGTACATGCCACCTGAGGACTCCGTCGTCCTCGTCGAGGGTCCGTGGACGCACCGCGACGTGACCGCGGCCGGCGTGCGGTTCCACGTTGCGGAGTGCGGCCCGGCGGATGGCCCGCTGGTGCTGCTGCTGCACGGGTTCCCGGAGTTCTGGTGGTCCTGGCGGCACCAGATCGTCGCGCTCGGGCAGGCCGGCTACCACGCGGTGGCGCCCGACCTGCGCGGGTACGGCGCCACCGACAAGCCGCCCCGCGGGTACGACGCGTACACGCTCACGGCCGACGTCGCCGGCCTGGTGCGCGCCCTGGGCGCCGACGACTGCGTGCTCGTGGGCCACGACTGGGGCGGGAACCTGGCCTGGTCAACCGCCACGCTGCACCCCCAGGTCGTACGCCGGTTGGCGGTGCTGTCGATGCCGCACCCGTCCCGATTGGCGCGCGCGCTGCTCACCGACCCGCACCAGCTGCGGGCGTCGTCCTACCTCGGCCTGTTCCAGGTGCCCAAGGCTCCGGAACGGCGGCTCATAGAGGGCCGCCTGGTCTCGGAGCTGCTGCACCGGTGGGGGGGCCCGGGGTTCCCGGACGCCGAGACCGAGGACCGCTGCCGGCAGGCGATGGCGGTGCCGGCTGTGGCGCACTGCGCCCTGGAGTACTACCGATGGGCGGGCCGGTCGCTGTCCCGGCCCAGCGGGCACCGGTACCGCCGGCGCATGGACGCCGGCGTGCACGTCCCGGTGCTGCAGGTGCACGGCGCGCTGGACACCTGCCTGCTGCCGAGCACGGTGCACGGCTCAGGTGCCTGGGCGCACGCAGGCTACGAGCTTCAGGTCCTGGACGGGGTCGGGCACTTCCCGCACCAGGAGGCGCCGGCGCTGATCACGCAACTGCTGGTCGAGCATGCGCGCACGTGACGCGCTCGGCCGACCGGTCGCCTCCGACGACCCGGCGGGGGTCGAGGCGGTGTCCGAACAGGCGTTACCTGCCCAGCAGGCCCTGGACGCCGCCCAAGCGCTGCTGGACGCCGGGCGGGCCTTCAGCGCGCACGAGGTGCTCGAAGCGGCCTGGAAGGCCGTGCCGGAGGGGCAGCGCGAGCTGTGGCAAGGCTTGGCGCAGGTGTGCGTCGGGGTGACGCACCTGCAGCGCGGCAACCTCGTCGGCGCGGTGCGCCTGCTGCAGCGCGGCGCCGGGCGACTGCCGGACGGGCCGCTGCGCGAGCAGGTGCTGGCGTTCGCGGACCGGATCGCCGCCGGGGACCTCGCGCCTGCCGCGCTCAGGCTGCGCGACTACGTGCCTGCGCCGCCTGGGCCAGGTTGAGCAGGAAGCCGCGGGCCATCGCCTCGAGCGCCCGGTCATCGAGCGCACCGACCTCCACCCCACTGCTGACGAGCACGAGCGTGGCCGAGGTCGCGGCGTTGCCGTCGTCCGCAGTGGCGTAGTCCAGCGTCAGGACCGCCTCCGTGTTGGGCAACCCGGGCCCTACCCACGCGAAGCGCGAGACGTAGGACGTCGGCGTACGCCGGGGTGGCAGGGCGCGCACCGACGCTGCCGTCAACCGGTCCGGCGCCAGGTCGGTCTCGACGACGACGCGGCCGCCTACCTCGGCCACCCGTCGTACGCCTGGCCAGAGCTCGAAAGCGGTCGGCCCGGCGAGCAGCAGGGCGATGCTGGTGGGGTCCGCGCTGATCCGCTGGGTCACCGTGGTCCTACGACGACGACTCGCTGCGGCCGGGGTCTCGGGGCTCACGACGCACCTCCTGGTCGGGCTGTGGACTCTGTCCTGCACCTGCTGCCTACCCGGTGCTTGCAACAGTAAGCACCAGTGTGGCCCAGGTCCAGCCGGCCCCGGTGCACTGCCGACCCCGGACCACTAGTCGCACCCCTGGGTGCTCACCCGCGCGGTGGCCGTACGACCTCGGGCAGCGTCTCCAGCCACCTCGCTGGCGGTCAGGGCATAGCCGGTGTCGGGATCGTCTGCAGCAGCCGCGAACACGACACCGAGCACTGCACCGCGCCCGTCGACCAGGGGTCCGCCGGAGTTGCCGGGGCGCACCCGCGCCCGCAGCGCGTAGATCTCCCGCACGACCGTGCTCTGCTGGTAGATGTCGGGGCCGCGCGCGTCCTGGACACCGCGGATCCGGGCCGCGTCGGCCCGGAACGGGCCGTCCTGCGGGTAGCCGACGACCACGGCCGAGTCCCCGGTCGACGCCCGGCCGGTGAACGACAGCGGCGCCAGCGACAGGCTGGGCACGTCCAGGACGGCGATGTCGCGCTCCGGGTCGTAGAGCACGACGGTGGCCCGGAGCTGCCGGCCGCCGGCGGCGACCAAGGGGTTGCGGACGCCGGCGACCACGTGCGCGTTGGTCATGACCCGGCGGGAGGCGAAGACGAAGCCCGTGCCCTCGATGCGCCGCGCGCACGAGGGCGCGACGCCGGTGACCTTGACGACCCGTCCACGCGCCACGGCGACAGCCCGGCTGCGCGCCACGGCCGGGTCCGGCGGCTCGACCGCCTGCACCCGCGTCGGAGCCAGACCCCCGAAGACCTCGGGAAAGCCGTGCTCGTCGATGAGGCTGCGGAATCCGGCGAACACGCCCCGGGCGGCATTGGGCACGAGATCGTCCACCGTGGTGAGGACCTGGGAGCGCCGCACCTGCGAGGACAGGGCGGTGTACGGCGAGGAGGCGACGGCGGTCCCGACCAGCCAGGCGACGAGCAGCAGGCTGACCACGCTGACCACGGCGCCCGCGACGTTGTCGAACTGCCGGACCGGCTTCCAGGTCAACCGGCGGCGCACCGAGGCGCCGATGACCGACGCCAGCAACTGACCCAGGCTCGCCGCCAGGAAGACGACCGCCACGCCGATCAGCGGGCGCGGGAAGCTCGACAGCGAGCGACTCTGGGCCAGCGAAGGCGCGACCGTGGCGCCGAGTACCCCGCCTCCCAGGAAGCCGACGAAAGACAGCACCCCGACCACGAAGCCCTGCCGGTAGCCCGAGATCGCGAACAGCAGCGCGGCGACGACCAGCAGGATGTCGAGCAGGTCTACGTGCACCCGTGGAGCCTAAGCGGTCAGGAGACGATGACCTTGCCCGTCATGTGCTCGTGGAAGGTGCACTGGAAGGTGTAGGTGCCGGCCTTGTCGAACCGCACCTTCAGCGTCTGGGACCGGCCGCCCTCGACCGTGCCGGTCATCCCGAGACTTGCGGTGTCGAAGACCAGGTTGTGGCTGACCCCGCCGGCGTTCTTCATGGTCAGCTCGAGCGAGCCGACGTGGGCCGTGACCATGTTCGGGGCGAACTTCAGCGTGTCCTTGCCGTCGACCTCGGCAGTCTGGGCGGTCGCCGGTCCGGCTGCGGCGACCGTGCCGTTGCCGGCGACGTCGGTCGAACTGCCGCCGCCTCCGCATGCCGTGAGCGCAAGCAGCGGGAACAGGGCCAGGGCGGTGCGGCGGGGGGCGGACATCGTGCTCCTTTAAAGGCGCGAGCGGGGGACGGTGCGGGGTCAGGGCGTCGGGCCGGCGGCGGTGCGCAGCGAGGCAGCGACCGTGCTCGCGTCGAGCTGCTCGACGCGGGTGCCGTCCCAGCGCACGGCGAGGGCGCCGAGTTCGAGCAGCCGGTCCAGCAGGCCCGCGGTGAAGCCCCAGACGAGCAGCCCGCGCACCCTGAAGGCCGGTCCGACCCACCCGCTGGGGTGGGTGACCTGCAGCCGGTTGGCCGGGTCGACCAGTTCGGCGACCGGAACCCGTACGACGGCAGCGACCTCGGCCTCGTCCACGACGCGTACCGGGTGGGGCGCCCGCCACCAGGCGAGGACGGGGTGCACGACGAAGCCCGAAGGGGCCAGCCACAGGGCGGGCAGCGTGCCGATAACCTCGACGCTCGCCGGGTCGAGCCCGACCTCCTCGCCCGCTTCCCGCAGCGCCGCACCTACCGGTCCGTCGTCCTCGGGGTCCTGGGCCCCGCCCGGAAACGCCGGCTGCCCGGCGTGGGACCGCATCGTGTGGGCGCGCTCGATGAGCAGCAGGTCAGGTCCGTCCGGGCCCTCGCCGAACAGCACGAGCACGGCCGAGGACCGGCCACCGGTGTCGGGCGGCAGGAAACGGCTGAGCTGCTCGGGCCGCACCGACGGCAGTGCGTCGGCCAACGGCTGGAGCCAGCCGGGCACGGTCATACCCGCACACCGAGGTGGCGGGCGACAGCGGCCCGCACGGCGGCGACGTCCCGGAACCCGCCGACCTGCACGAAGGTGATCGCGCCCTTGGCATCCACGAACAGCGTCACGGGCGGCCCGCTGCCGTACCGAGACAGCACCGCCCGGTCGTCGTCGACGACAGCCGGCCAGTGCGCGCCGAAGTCCCGGGAGAAGGCGAGCGCCTTTGCCGGCTCGTCCTCGGTGTCGACGCCGAGCAGCCGCACGCGTGCTCCCGCAAGCTTGGAGAAGCCCACCAGGTGCGGCATCTCCCGCGCACAGGGGCCGCACCACGAGCCGTAGACGTTCACCAGGGTCGGTACGCCGGAGGGGGCGCCGTCCAGGGCCACCGCCGGGCCGCCGCCGAGGCAGGGCAGCACCAGGTGCGGCAGCGCCGAGCTGATGCCCCTCGGGCACGGCCGCAGCGCCGCGGCAGCCCGCAGCGCAGCGAGGTCCGGGGCAGTGGCAGCGACCCGCGCTGCCCCGGCCGTCGGCGTCGCCGGCGTGCTCCTGCCGCCGCTCGACCGCACGACGAGGGCCGCGACGAGCAGGGCGAGGACGCCGAGCAGCGCCAGCAGCCGGGCTCGGCTCACGGCTGCGTCGCCGCCGCCGGTACCGGGCGGAAGAACGTCTCCGGACGCACCAGCGCGGCTGCCTTGTCCGGGTCGGTCTCCCCCTCGCCGTAGGACGGGCACAGCGCGGCGATCGCGCACGCGCCACAGGCCGGCTTGCGGCTGAAGCAGACCCGGCGGCCGTGGAAGATCACACGGTGGCTGAACATCGTCCACTCGCTCCGGGGCAGCAGCGCTGCGACGGCGTGCTCCACCTGCCCCGGGTCCTCCAGGGTGGTCCAGCCAAACCGGCGCACCAGCCGCCCGAAGTGGGTGTCGACCGTCAGCCCTGGCACACCGAAGGCGTTGCCCAGTACGACGTTCGCGGTCTTGCGCCCGATGCCCGGCAGCGTCACGAGATCGGCGAGCCGGCGCGGGAGCACCCCGTCGTACCGCTGCTCGACGGCGGCTCCGAGGCCGATCAGGGCGGACGCCTTGTTGCGGAAGAAGCCGGTCGGGCGGATCAGCTCCTCCAGCTCGGTCCGGTCGATCGCGGCGTAGTCCGCGGCGGTGTGGCAGCGGGTGAACAGGGCGGGGGTGACCTCGTTGACCCGCTTGTCGGTGCACTGCGCGGACAGCACGGTGGCGACGGCCAGCTCGAGCGGGGTGGTGAAGTCCAGCTCGCAGTGCGCCTGCGGGTAGAGCTCGGCCAGCTCGCGGTTGGTGCGCCGGGCCCGCCGGAGCAGGCCGAGAGGGGTCTCGGCGGTAGGGGCGGGCATGCGGACCAGCGTACGTGCGGCGACCGGGGCTCGCCCGTTCCGGTGATGTGGCTCAAGGACCCGCCGAACGCTGACGAACCACCCCCTGTAGTCACAGAGCGTGACGACCGCTGGAGGAGACATGGACCCCGAGGGCGCCGCCGGACGCCAGGCCGCCTCGCCGTTGCCCGCACGACGTCGTCAGCCGCGTCCCCTACCTGTGCGGGACGTGGCCTACGCGCACCTGTCGCTGCCGGCGCTGCGCGGCTACCGCACGGCCCTGGGCACCGAGGAGTCCCGGGTGTCCTACTGGCGCCGGATCCTGCAGGCGCGGCTGGATGTCGTACGGGCCGGGGCGCAGGGCTCCCTGGACAGCGCCCACCTGCGCCCGGTGTTGACCGACGCTCGCGTGGGGTCCGGGCGCCGGGCCCTCGTCGAGGTGCTCGACCAGGGCGACATCCCCCCGCTGCCACGACTGTCCGAGCTGTGGGACCGCAGGGTCGCCCCCGACGACGCGGCCGGCCAACGCCTACTCGAAGGCGACCTGAGGGACGCCGAGCAGCAGCTGTCGGCGTACCGCGCGGCCTTGCACAGACGCATCGATGCCACCACCGGCGAGCTCATCGCCCGCTACCGGGACCAGCCCGACCTGTGCCTGACGGCCCTGCCCCTGCCGCCCGTACGGCACCGGCTTCCGGCCTGAGAGCGTTGTCGACGAATCGTGGGGGACCATGGTGTACGTGCCCCTCGTCGTGGTCGGCCTCCTGCTCCCCTTCGTGCTGCTCGTTCTCATGCTCGCGATGGAGCGGGTCGAGCGCCCGCTCCGGGGCAGCTCCGGCATCGACGAGCTCGAGGCGTTCCTGGACAGCGCGCGGCCGGAGGAGGTCGAGACGTTCGTCAGCCAGGGGTACGCACCGGCACTGGAGAGGTACTGGCGACGGCGGCGCTTCACGCGCCTGCTGGCCGGCCGGGTGCGTTGATCTGCGAGACTCGCGCCCGCACGACCGGCGAACGACGGGGAAGGGCGCGGCGATGGATGAGATCCTGGCGAGAGCGGGCCTGTTCCAGGGCGTGGCGAGCGAGGCCGCCGAAGCGCTGTCGCAGGCCCTGGAGATCGCCGACTACAGCCGCGGCGAGACCGTGTTCGTCGAGGGCGAGCAGGGCGACACGCTCTACATCGTGGTGACCGGCAAGGTGAAGATCGGCCGGCGCGCCACCGACGGCCGGGAGAACATGCTCTCGGTCATGGGCCCGTCGGACATGTTCGGGGAGCTATCGCTGTTCGATCCCGGTCCCCGCACGGCCACCGCGACAGTCCTCACCGAGGGACGCCTCGCCTCGCTGGCGCACTCGTCCCTGCGGCCCTGGATCAACGACCGGCCCGAGATCGCCGAGCAGCTGCTGCGCGTGCTGGCGCGGCGCCTACGACGTACGAACGACGCCCTCGCCGACCTGATCTTCACCGACGTGCCCGGCCGCGTCGCCAAGCAGCTGCTCGCGCTGGCCGAGCGCTTCGGCTCACCCGAGGGCGAGGGCACCCGGGTGCACCACGACCTCACCCAGGAAGAGCTCGCCCAGCTCGTCGGCGCCTCCCGGGAGACGGTCAACAAGGCCCTGGCGGACTTCGCCTCCCGCGGCTGGGTGCGCGTGGACAGCCGGGCGCTCACGATCCTCGACAGCGACCGCCTGGCCCGCCGCGCCCGCTAGAACTGGCCGCCCTGCGCGGTGCCGCTCGCCCTGCTGGGGCTGGAGCTTATCGCCGTACGCCCGCTAGAGCTGGCCGCCCTGCGCGGTGCCGGGCTGGTCCTCCTGCGGCGGCGCCTCCAGGCCCGCCATCTGCCGGAGGCCGTGCCAGTGCGGGTCCTCGCCCGCCTGCAGCCCGAAGGGGTGGCTCGTCATCCCCTCGGGCGGCGTCTGCGCCCACTGCTGCGCCCAGGCGGTGGTGCTGGCATAGATGAGGTACTCCCGCACGCCGGGCAGCGTGATCGTGGCGACGAGCCGGCCCGTAGCACCCACCGCGTCCACCATCGCCTGCTCGAACACCCGCAGCGCTGCCTTCTCCTGCGGCCCCGGCAGCCCGTCCGGGCCGGGCTCCCCCAGCTGCACGCCCAGACCGACCTGCAACCCGAACCCGTCGTGCGGCGACGAGAGCGCGACTGCCTCGTCGACGAGCACGACGACGGGTCGGCCGTCCTCGGTGGCAGCGCGCAGGGTCACCCAGCGGGGCAGGACGGAGAGCAGATCAGCCATGTTCCCATCCTGCCCGCTCCCGGCGCCGGCCCACCTCGCGGCGGCCACCTCCCGGCCCCAGCCGACCTCCCCGCCTGCCCGGGAGGAGCCTGTCTTCTCCGGTGCACGGTGAGCGCCAGGGCGCGAGCGTGCGCAGCCGCCGCTCAGCGACATCTGGGTAGACACGTTCCCTCGGGAGAAGACAGGAGCACGCAAGCACGACCGGAGCACCGGAGCACCGGAGCACCGGACACGGGAGTACGTGGCCAGGGAGCAGACAGGAGCGGACAGCGGCACGTCCGGAGGGCGAGCGCGGCAGCGGGCGCCCGCTAGGGCCACAGGCAGCGCTCAGCGGGCCAGGGCCCGTTCGCTGGCCGCAACCTCCGAGCGCTGGCCCGTCGACCGGGCCACCTCCAGGGCGCGCTGCAAGGCGGCTGCCGCCTCGCCCGCCTGGCCGCAGGCCCGCAGCGCGCCGCCGAGGGCGCGCAGGGCCAGCACCTGCGAGCGGACGTCCTCCGACGGCGTGGCGACCGCCTCCCGGGCCGCCGCCAGGGCTTCGTCCCGGCGCCCGAGCTCCAGCAGGGTGCCGGCCCGGTGGGCCAGTGCCTGCCTGCGCGGGAACAGCAGTGCCGGGCTCTGCCCGTCGGCCAGCGCTGCGTCGAGCTCGGCGAGCGCCGCCGGGAGCTCCCCGCGGCGCCGCAGCACCTGCGCGTACAGCACGCGGGCGCCCAGAGCTGCACTGGGCTCGAGGTCCAGCCCCGCCAGGACGGCCCCGGCCCGTCGGGCGCAGCCTTCGGCTCCGGCCAGGTCACCGCGGTCGAGGTGGGCGTAGCCCATGGCCACCAGCGCGAGCGAACCGGTGAGCGGGTGCCGCCCCCGCTCGGACAGCTCGACGGCCTGCTGCAGGTGGGCCACGGCGGCGGTGGGGTCGTCCGCGCCCCGCGCTGCGATGCCCATCGCGACGAGCGCGAGCGACTGACCCCATGCGTCGCCGGTGTCGGCGAAGCGCGTCCGGGCTCGTGCTGCCTCGTCGGCGGCCTCAGCAACCTGGCCCATCTCGGCCGCCGCCAGCGCATCGATGGTCAGCAACGCCGCGACACCCCACCGCTCGCCGGTCACCTCACCGAGGGGCAGCAGGCTGCCGGCCAGGTCCCGTGCCTCCGCGTGCCGACCCTGCAGCAGCCGTACGAAACCCTCGGTGCCCGCGACCCAGGACAGGCCGCCGGTGTCCTCCAGCTCGGTGAAGACCTCCGCCGCCTGGTCCAGCGCGTGATCGGCGAGCGCGTAGTCGCCTCGGGTCGTCGCACTCCAGGCCAGGTGCTGAAGGGCCCAGCCGGCTCCCCTCGGGTCGTCGACCTGCACCGCGAGCGCGTGCGCTTCGGTGAACCGCTGCTCGGCATCGCGCAGCCGGCCGTCGAAGTAGTCCAGCAACCCGAGCTGCCGCAGTGCCTCACCACCGAGCTTGTCGATCCCCGCGGTGGTGGCCGCCGCCAGCGCGGAGACGAAGGCCTCCTTGGCCCCGGCCAGGTCGCCGCGCTGCCGCCGTACGTCGCCCAGCACAACCAGGGCGCCGGCGCGTACGCCGTCCTCGCTGCCGGAGAGCGCCGGCCCGAGCTCGGCCTCGGCCTCCTCGAGCCGGTGCAGCGCAGCGAGCGACTGGGCGTGGGCGACCCGCACAGGGGCGACAAGCCCGGCGTCGACCACCCCAGGGTCGACCGGCGCTAGGGCAACCAGCGCAGGGTCGACCGTCGCAACCAGCCCAGCAGCGGCAGGCGCGGGCGCAACCAGTGCGAGCGCCCTGGCGAGGACGCGCTCAGCGACGGCGCTGTCGTCCCGGGCGAGCGCCGAGGAACCGCGCCGGGCGAGCGCGGCGAAGGCCACGCCACGCGCCTGCCACGACGGATCAGCTGGTGGCAAGACCATCTCGGTGGCCAGGCGCACCGCACGCTCGCCCTGGGCGGCCGCCACGACGTCGGTCTCCATCCCTCGGCCGGGGGCCTGGTCCTGGGCGAACAGCGCCGCTGCCGCGTGCCGGCGGGCGCGCTCGGCCTTGGCCAGTCCAGCGTAGGCGACATCGCGCACCAGGGTGTGCGCGAAGCGCAGGAAGCCCTCGGCCGGATCGTGCTCGAGCAGGCGACGGTCCACGAGGGAGTCGGCGGCGGCGCGGACGACCTCCGGGTCGCCGTGCCCGGAGGCGCGTCCCACGGCAACCAGCGCAGGCACCGACATCCGCAGACCGAGGACGCTCGCGTCGCGCAGGACCCCCTTGTCGGCTCCGGACAGCCCGTCGATGCGGGCGGCCAGCACGGCCTGCACCCCGGCCGGGAGCAGGTCCTCAGGTACCTCCCCCATCAGGGCCCAGCGCTCGTCGACGCGCAGCAGGACCCCACGGTCGACCAGCAGGTGCAGCAGCTCGGCCAGGAAGAACGGGTTGCCCTGGGCCCGCGACAGCAGCGCGTCACGGACCCCGGCGTCCAGCTCGTCCGGGCCGAGCCCGAGGTAGGCCCGCAGCAACCGCTCCGTGGCGGGCTCCTCGAGCGGGCTCAGGGGCAGCAACTCGACATCCGGCAGCTCGTGCCACCAGTCGTCGCGGCCGACGCCGTCCGGCACCTCGGCCCGGCCCAGTGCCAGCAGCAGCACCCGGCCACGGGTGGTCCGGGCGACGTGCAGCAGCCCGTCGATCATCGTCGGGGTGGCCCAGTGCAGGTCGTCGAGCACCAGCAGCAGGGGCGCCTCGCCCGCGAGGGCGGTGAACAGGGCCGCGACGGCCTGCCGGACCTTGTCGCCGCCGATCGGCGCCCCCGGGGTGGCGACCTCGCGCGGTCCGACGAGGTCGGGCGCCTCCAGCCCGAGCAGCGCCTGAAGCCGCTCGCCCATCGCGGCAGGCACCGGCCCGGCGTACGCCGGGTGCTCCAGGCGGGCCACCGTCCGCGCGACGCGTTCACGGGCCTGTTCGACGCTGTCGGTCTCGCCGATCCCGCAGGCGGCGCGCACCATCTCGGCGACGGCGGCGAGGTCGCGCCCCTCGCCGTACGGCGCGATGCGGCCCCAGAGCACCCGGGCCCCGGGCAGCTCGCCGACGAAGCGGGCGAGCTCCTGCGCGAGGCGGGTCTTGCCGACGCCGGCCTCGCCGGTGATCAGGACGCAGTGCGGCCCTGCGCCGTCGCCGGACTCGCGCGCCCGGTCGATGAGCTGGCCGAGCTCGGCGTCGCGACCCAGGAACGGGGCCTCGTCACCGAGCGTCAGCCGCGTCGCTCCGGCGGGCCGCAACCCCACCAGCTCGTACGCCGGGACCGGCTCGCGCTTGCCCTTCAGGGCCAGCGGCGCGAGGACCCGCCAGCTCGCGATGGGCATGGTGGGCAGGGCCGTGCCGCGACCGGCGACGACGGCGCCGACCCCCGCGGCGTCGGCCAGCCGGCTGGCGGTGTTGACCGTGTCGCCGACCACCGTGTAGCTCAGGTGCGCCTGCACGCCCGCGACGACCTGACCGGTGTTCAGGCCCACCCGCAGCCCGAGCTGGCGGCCGCCACCGCTCTCCTCCTCGACCAGCCGGCGTACGACGGCCTGCATCCGGGCGGCGGCCCGCACGGCCCGCTCGGCGTCGTCCTCATGGGCGGTCGGCGCGCCGAACACAGCCATGATCCCGTCCCCGACGAACTTGTCGACGTGGCCGCCGTACTCCCCGACGATCTGCGCGAGGGAGGCGAGCACGCGGTCGGTCACGACACCGACCCGCTCGGGGTCGAGGTCCTCGGCCCAGCTCGTGAAGTCCGAGAGATCTCCGAACAACACGGTGACGACGCGCCGCTCGGTCTCGACGTCCTGGGTGCCCCCGCTGACCAGCGCCGTGCCGCAGGAGAAGCAGAACCGGGCGCCGGGCACCGTCGGCGTACCGCAGTCCGGGCAGGTCACGCCCCGACCACCGCGGTCACCGCACTGCCCAGGTCATCGCGTGTCCAGGTAGGCCAGCTGCGCGAGCACGGACAGGGTCGCGGCTGGCCACAGGGCGCGGTCGACGTCGGCGTACACCACCGCGACGACCTTCTGTGGGGTGCTGGCCCCGCCGGCGCGGGCCGCACGCACCTGCTCGAGCCGCTGCTCCCGGTGCGCCAGGTACGCCGACGCGGCCGCCCCCGCCGAGGGGAGCTCCGGGCCGTGGCCGGGCAGGACGGCCGCGTCGCCGTAACCCTGCAGCCGGCGCAGCGAGGCGAGGTAGTCGGCCAGCACACCGTCGGGGTGGGCGACGACCGTGGTGCCGCGGCCCAGCACGGTGTCGCCGGTGAGCACGGCGTCGTCGTCGACCAGGTGCAGCGACACGCTGTCGGCGGTGTGGCCCGGGGTGTGCACGACCTCCAGGGTCAGCCCGGCGGCGCCGAGCCGCTGCCGGTCGGTGGTCAGGCCCTCGACGCCGCCGGTGGTGTGCGCCGGGTCGAGCGAGACGACGTCGGCGCCGGTCAGCTCGGCGAGGCGCTGGGCCCCCTCGCTGTGGTCGAGGTGGCCGTGCGTCAGCACGATCAGGGCGACGTCGCCGGCTGCCGCGACCGCGCCGAGGTGGCCGTCGTGGAGAGGACCGGGGTCGACGACCACGAGGTCCTCGCGCCCGGGTTCGCGCAGCAGCCAGGTATTGGTGCCCTCGAGCGTCATCGGGCCGGGGTTCGGTGCGAGCAGCACGGCTGCCCGCGGCGTCACCTGCCGCAGCGCGCTCACGACGGGTAGTCGGGGTCGCCGGGCAGGACCAGCGCGAGGGCGCCGTCCGCGCGGGCGACCAGGGCCGGCAGGACCGTCGCCAGGGTTCGCGGGGCCGCGAGGGCGGCGGCGACGTCGGGGGCACCCAGGAGGTCCTGCAGCGCAGCGACGGTCGGCGGCAGCATGGCCAGCCGCTGCTCCAGCGCCTGGTCCGGCCGGACCCAGACCCGGTCGTCGGCCTCGCCCCCGACGTCCCGGCAGACCTGACCCGCCGGCAGCTGCGCGAGGAAGAAGCGGGTGTCGAAGCGCTTCGGCTCGACCTCCGGGGTGATCCAGTGCGCGAGCGGTCGCAGCAGGTCGCTGCGCAGGACCAGGCCCCGTCGCTCCAGCAGCTGCGACAGCGACTGCTCCCGCGCCTCCAGCGCCTCCCGTTCGGCCTCCCACTCGTCGCAGGACACATCGGCCAGCAGCTCGTGCTCGGACGGCCCGGCGAGCAGCACGCCGGACTCCTCGAAGGTCTCGCGGACGGCCGCGCACACCAGTGCCCGGGCCAGTGGCTCGCTCGCACCCAGCGCCTCGGCCCAGCGCGCGGCGCTCGGGCCCGTCCAACGCACCTGGGCCTCGGCATCGGCCGGGTCGACCGAGCCGCCCGGGAAGACGTGCATCCCGCCTGCAAAGGCCATCGCCTGCACCCGCCGCAGCAGGTAGACCTCGGGGCCGGTGGGGCGGTCGCGCAGCAGCACGACAGTTGCCGCGTCCCGGCACGGCGCCGGCGCAGCACCACTGTCCCGGAGAGCGGCGAACCGCTCCAGCAACCCGGGAGGGAGCATGCCCGCTGAGCTCATGCCCGCGATCGTACGGCGGGGTGAGCGGCCCTCAGGAGACCTCGACGACCAGCTCGACCTCGACCGGCGCGTCCAGCGGCAGGGCGGCGACACCGACCGCGGAGCGCGCGTGCTGACCGGCCTCGCCGAAGACCTCGGCGAGCAGTTCGGAGGCTCCGTTGACCACGCCCGGCTGGCCGGTGAACTCAGCGGTCGAGGCCACGAAGCCCACGACCTTCACCACGCGTACGACGTGGTCCAGGCCCACCAGGACGTCGACCGCGGCGAGCGCGTTGAGCGCGCACAGGCGGGCCAGCTCCTTGGCGCGCTCCGCCGTGACCTGGGCGCCCACCTTGCCCATCGCGCCCAGCTCACCGCCGGTCATCGGGAGCTGGCCGCTGGTGAACACCAGGTCGCCCGTGCGGACGGCCGGGACATAGGCCGCGACCGGAGGCACGACCGGCGGGAGCGCCAGCCCGAGCTCGGCCAGCCGTTCGCTGGGACGCGCAGAGCTGTTCGCCGCCGGCGCCTCGGCCGAGCCGCTCGCACTCACGCCCGGGGCCGCTTGAAGTACGCCACGAGCTGCTCCCCGCCGCCGGGGCCCGGCACGACCTGGATGAGCTCCCACCCGTCCTGACCGAAGTTGTCCAGGATCTGCTTGGTGGCGTGGACCAGCAACGGCGCCGTCATGTACTCCCAGGTGGTCATGTCCCGCAGACTAGGCCGAGCGCTGCTGTGCCTCCGCGGCGCGCTTGCGCAGCGCCCGCCGGCGTTCGAGCTCGTTCAGGCCGCCCCAGATGCCGTGCGGCTCCTGGACGTCGAGGGAGTACTGCAGGCACGCCTGCTGCACGGGGCAGGCCCGGCACAAAGACCGGGCGACTCCCTCCCGCAGGTCCTTCTCCGCCTTGTGCTCGAAGTGCGGGGGCGCGAAGAAGTGCACGGCGTTGTCGCGCCGGCACTGGGCGTTGACGCGCCAGCTAGGCTCGTCCAGGACGCTCTGGGATGGGTACGCGTGGTGCTGCATCGGGTCGGTCTCCCACGGGTCAGGGCGCCGGTGTGGCCTGTCTCACCTGGTACTGGTTCGACCTCGGTACCGCGACTCCTGCCGGGTACGGCCCTCGAACCGTCCCGCATCTACGCTGGTGCCATGCCCGACTACCCCGCGGTGCGCCTGCACGTCGTGACCGGCAAGGGCGGAACCGGCAAGACCACCGTGGCGGCCGCGCTCGCGCTCGCGCTGGCCGGCGGCGGCCGCAAGGTGTTGCTCACCGAGGTCGAGGGACGCCAGGGCGTCGCGCAGCTGTTCGACACCGCTCCCCTGCCCTACGAGGAGCGGCGGGTGGCTGTGGCGCCCGGCGGCGGCGAGGTGTTCGCGCTCGCCATTGACCCGGAGCAGGCGCTGCTGGACTACCTGCACATGTTCTACCGGCTCTCGCCCACCGGGATACCGGCGCGGACCCTGCGGCGCATGGGTGCCATGGAGTTCGCCACGACCATCGCCCCCGGCCTGCGCGACGTGCTGCTCACCGGCAAGGTGAAGGAGGCCGTCGTCCGGTTGTCCCAACCCAAGGGCAAGAAGGCCCGTCCGGCGTACGACGCGGTGGTGCTCGACGCACCGCCGACCGGACGCATCGCCCGGTTCCTCAACATCTCCCACGAGGTCGGTGGCCTGGCCAGGGTCGGCCCGATCAAGAACCAGAGCGACAGCGTGATGCAGGTGCTGCGCTCGCCCCAGACCGCGGTGCACATGGTGACGCTGCTCGAGGAGATGCCCGTGCAGGAGACGCTGGACGCCGTCGAGGAGCTGACCTCCCTGGACCTGCCCGTCGGGGGGGTCGTCGTCAACATGGTCCGCACCCCTGCCCTGCCGCCCGCCGACCTCGCCGCGGCGCTGGCGGGAGGGCTGGACCGGGCGGCGCTCGCGGGCGAGCTTGCCGCGGCCGGTCTGAGCGCCCCGACCGCCCTGGTCGACGCGCTGGCCGGCGAGGCCGCCGACCATGCTGCGCGCGTGGCGCTCGAGGAGAGGGGCCGCGACACGCTCGCCGAGCTCGCCCGTCCGTCGTACGAGCTGCCGTTGCTCGCCGACGCCGTGGACCTCGGCGGCCTCTACGAGCTCGCCCGGATGCTGTGCGAGCAGGGCATGGCGTGACCGGCCCGCGACTGGACGTCGACGAGGTGCTCGCCACGGCCAAGATCATCGTGTGCTGCGGTTCCGGCGGCGTCGGCAAGACCACCACGGCGGCAGCCCTCGCCCTGCGGGCGGCCGAAAGGGGCCGTCGGACCGTCGTGCTCACCATCGACCCGGCCCGGCGCCTGGCCCAGTCGATGGGCCTTACCGAGCTCGACAACACCCCCCGAGCCGTGCTGGGGGTGGAGGAAGGTGGCTCGCTGGACGCGATGATGCTCGACATGAAGCGCACGTTCGACGACATCGTTGTCGAGCACGCCGAGCCGGACAAGGCCAAGGCCATCCTGGACAACCCGTTCTACCAGGCCCTGTCGTCCTCCTTCGCCGGCACGCAGGAGTACATGGCGATGGAGAAGCTGGGGCAGCTCAAGGCCACCGGCACCTACGACCTGATCGTGGTGGACACCCCGCCGACCCGATCCGCGCTGGACTTCTTGGACGCGCCGCAGCGGTTGACGACGTTCCTGGACGGGCGGATGGTGCGCATCCTGCTGGCGCCCGCCAAGGCCAGCGGCAAGGCCTACCTCAAGGTCGTCACGGCCGGTTTCACCGTGTTCACGCGCGTGCTCACCTCCATCATCGGCGCCGGTGTGCTGCAGGACGTGTCCCAGTTCGTGGTCGCGCTCGAGACGATGTTCGGCGGCTTCCGGGAGCGCGCCCAGGCGACCTATGACCTGCTCAAGGCGCCGGGCACGTCCTTCATGGTCGTCGCCGCGCCGGAACGCGACGCGCTGCGCGAAGCGGCGTACTTCGTCGAGCGGCTGGCCACCGAGCAGATGCCGCTGGCCGGGCTGGTCGTCAACCGGGTGCACCGCTCCGGCGTCGACGGGCTGACCGTCCCGCAGTCCCTGGCCGCGGCCGAGGCGCTGCCCGCCGACTCCGTCACCGCCGGCGTCCTTCGCCTGCACGCCGACCGGCTGGCGCTGGCCGCACGCGAGGCCCGGTTGCAGGAGCGCTTCACCCGCGCCCACCCGGGCGTGCCCGTGGTAGAGGTCGCGGCGCAACCGGGCGACGTGCACGACCTGGCCGGCCTGCGTGCGATCGGTCAGGATCTCGCTGCGGGCCGGGCCGCCGCCGTACCCGCCTGAGCCGAACGACCCGGGCGTTCCGGTGTGGCACGGCGATCACCCCCGGGACCGGCACAGCGCCCGTACCGGTTCGGGCAGCGTTGGCGACCTGCCGGGTGCTAGGAAGCCTGGACCTCGCGCAGGTGCTTCTCGCGGGCGGTCTCCAGCAGCTCGCGCCAGGACGCGACGTCCGGCCGTCGGCGCAGCAGGGCCCGCCGCTCACGCTCGGTCATGCCCCCCCACACGCCGAACTCGACGCTGTTGTCCAGCGCGTCGGCCAGGCATTCCGTCCGCACGGGGCAGTTGAAGCACAACGCCTTCACCCGGTTCTGGGCCGCGCCGGTGACGAACAGCTCGTCGGGGTCACGGGAGCCGCAGGCGGCCGAGGCCGTCCAGTCCTGGAGGGGGGTGGCGAGCACAGGCACGGTGGGGGGTCCTTGCACTGGGATGGTGCACCGGGGAGGGCGCCCTCGGTCAGAGGACTGTGCCGGAACCGTAGGGAAGCCGGCGACCCACCGGCAGGACCCGAAGGACTCATCTTCGCGTAGTCCTTTCGGGCCACTGTGGGCTAAACCGGACAAGCCGGTACGGGTGGGCGGCGTCGTAGTGTTGTCGGCGTGGCCCGCAGCGCACGCGCAATGATCCTTCCCCGGCTCGCTCTGGCCCTGGTCCTGAGCGTGCTCGCAGGGATCTGCGTCGCGGGTCTGGCCTTCCCGGTCATCGGCGGCGCCGGCCTGTTGGCCAAGAGCGGGGCGGATGAGTTCCTGGTCCTGCCGACCACGCTGAAGACGCCACCGCTGTCCCAGCGCAGCCGCATCCTGGACAAGGACGGCCACGTCCTTGCCACGCTGTTCCTGGAGAACCGCGTGCCGGTGCGGCTGCAGGAGGTGCCGGTCTCCGCGCGCCAGGCGCTGATCGCCATCGAGGACAACCGCTTCTACCAGCACAACGGCATCGACTTGAAGGGCACGGCGCGCGCGCTCGCCCGCAACTCCAGCTCGGGCAGCGTGCAGCAGGGCGGTTCGACCCTCACCCAGCAGTACGTCAAGAACGCCCTGCTGGAAGCGGCCGGCGCCAACCGGATCAGCCAGGACGCGGCCCGCGAGCGCTCGGTGAAGCGCAAGCTGCAGGAGGCGCGCTACGCCCTCGCCCTGGAGCACACCAAGAGCAAGGACCAGATCCTGGAGTCCTACCTCAACATCGCCTACTACGGCAACGGCGTGTACGGCATCGGTACGGCGGCCACGCACTACTTCGGCCGCAACGTGTCCCAGCTCGATCTTGCGCAGGGCGCCCTGCTCGCCGGGATGGTGCAGAACCCCAACAGGTTCGACCCGAGCGCGCACCCCCAAGCTGGGGTCCTGCGGCGCAACACCGTGCTCGCGCGCATGGCGCAGCTGGGCTACATCACCCCGGCGCAGAAGGCAGCAAGTGAGGCCGAGGGCCTGCACCTCCACACCACCACCGTCAAGAGCGGGTGCGAGGCGCCGGGCGTGACGGCGCCGTTCTTCTGCGACTACGTCCGCCGCTACCTCGAGGGGCCGGCCGGTGCGGCCCTCGGCGCCAACCGCCAGGAGCGCCAGCAGGCGCTGCTCGCCGGCGGTCTCACCATCCACACGACCCTGGACCCCGGCATGCAGTCCGCGGCCCAGCAGGCCGTGGACACGCAGGTCCCGGCCGACGACCCGTCCGGGGCGCTCGCGGTGTCGGACTCCGTCGAACCCGGCACCGGCGCGGTCAAGGCGATGGCCGTCGACCGGCCGTACGGCGACCAGAGCAAGCTGGGGCAGACGAAGGTGAACTTCGCGCTCGGCGGGACGTACGGCTTCCAGGGCGGCTCGACCTTCAAGGCCTTCGTGCTGGCCCGGGCCCTGCAGCTCGGCATCCCGACCGGCCTGACGCTCTACTCCCCGCAGCGGTACTGCCCGAAGGCCTTCAAGTACGTCACCCCTACCGGGTGCGGCCCGCAGAACGCCGGAGACTCCGAGGCCGGCGTGTTCAACATGATCCAGGCGACCTGGGACTCGGTGAACACCTACTACGTCCAGCTCGAGGAGCGCACCGGTCTGAGCACGCCGCCGGCGCTCGCGGAGTCCCTCGGGGTGCGCGTCCTGGACCCGGGTGGTGATCCGGCCGGCAAGCCCTTCGCGCGCGGCAACGGCTCCTTCGTACTCGGCACCGAGGGCGTCAGCCCGCTCGCGATGGCCGGCGCCTACGCCACCTTTGCCGCGCACGGGCTGTTCTGCCCGCCGAGGCCGATCTCCAGCATCGACGACCGCGACGGCAAGAAGATGGACCTGCCGGCCAACGCGTGCAGTCAGGCACTGGAGAAGGGCGTCGCGGACACCGTCACCTCGATCCTGCGCGGCGTGATCGACGGACCCGACCCACTGCGGACCGGTCTGCACGCCTCGATCGGGCGCCCCGCTGCCGGCAAGACGGGGACGACTGACACCGCGACCGCGGCCTGGTTCGACGGCTTCACCCCCCAGCTCGCCACCTCCGTCTGGGTCGGCAAGGCGACACCCACTGCCCTGACCAACATCTCGATCAAGCAGAACTTCTACAAGGAGGTGTACGGCGGGACCGTCCCGGCCGCAATCTGGCAGCAGATGATGAGCAAGGCGCTGCAGGACCTGCCCCCGAAGGACTTCGCCGGGGCCGACCCGACGGTGAGCCTGGGGACCACGGTGGACGTGCCGGACGTCACCGGACAGCCGCTCGACGCCGCCGAGAAAACCCTGCGGGACGCGGGTTTCGCCGTAGAGGTCGGACCGGCGACCCCGGGTGCGCCGGTCCCGGTGGGAGAGGTGGCCAACACCTCGCCGGCAGCGGGCTCCTCGGTTCCGGCCGGCACCACCGTCATGGTCAACCCCTCCAACGGTCAGCAGCCGCCGGTCGCCCCCGTACCGACGGCTGGGACGTTCACCTTCCCGGCGCAGCCCGCCGCGCCGTTCACGCCCTTCACCACGGCACCGGCCCCCCCGACACCGACGGCCACCGCCGCCGCAGCACCCCCCGCGCCGCCCACCTTCTCGCCGCAGCCACCGCCCCGCCCCACCAAGACCCGCAGGCGCCACTGACGCCCAAGCCAACCCGGGCCCCCGCGCGCGAAAGAGCGCGGGCCTCGAGCAGCGCTCAGGCCAGGGCCGCCCGGACGGCAGCGGCGACCCGACCACCCTCGGCCCGACCGGCCACGACCGGGCCGACCGCCTTCATGACTTGGCCGATGGCGCGCGGCCCCTCGGCGCCGGTCTCCGCGACGGCCCGGGCCACCAGCTCGGCGAGCTCGGGGTCGCTCAGCTGCTGCGGCAGGTAGCCCGCGAGCACGCCCTGCTCGGCCAGCTCGCGCTCGGCCCGCTCGGTCGCTCCGCCACTGCGAAACGCCTCGGCCGCCTCGCGGCGCTTCTTGGCCTCGCGGACCACGACCGACAGCTCCTCCTGGTCGGTCAGGGCGCGGGCCTGCGCGCCGGCGACCTCCTCGTTGCCGATGGCGGCCAGCACCATCCGCAACGTGGCGCGCCGCAGCTCGTCCTGCGCTCTCATGGCGTCGGTGAGATCGGCGTGCAGGCGGTTCTTCAGCTCTCCCATGACCGCGAACCTAGTCTTGACCCATGCGGTTGCGGAACGGACTTGCCCTGGCCGGTCTGGCCTGGCCGTTCGTCGAGCCGCTCCTGCCGGTCCTTCGCCGTACGACGGTTGCCGTGCTCCCGCCGGACGTGCCGCCATTGACCGTGCTCCACCTGTCGGATCTGCATCTGCTCCCCCGCCACCACCGGCGCGGCGACTGGGTACGCGCGCTGGCCCGGCACCGGCCGGACCTGGTGGTCAGCACCGGCGACCACCTGTCCTCGGCCGAGGCGATCGGCCTGCTGACCCGGACGCTCGGCGCCTTCGACGCGCCCGCCTACTTCGTACCCGGCAACAACGACTACCACCTGCCGCGGGTACCGCGACCGTGGGACTACCTGCGGGACAATGGCAGCCCGGTACGGCGGCGGCGCCCCGACCTGCCCTGGGACGACGCGGCGCGCGCGCTCGAGGGCGTGGGCTGGACCGACCTCACGCGGCGCCGGATCACGGCACTGCCCGGTGTCACCCTGACCGGTACGGACGACGCGCGCCTGCGGCGCGACCGCTACCAGCCGGCGCCGCTGGAGGGCTTCGGGATCGGCGTCACCCACACCCCGGCCGACCGGCTGCTGACGGCGTTCGCCGCGGACGGGCACGCTCTGGTGCTCGCCGGGCACACCCACGGCGGCCAGCTCCGCCTGCCCGGGGCGGGTCCGTTCACGAGCAACTGCGACCTGCCGCTGGACCGCGCCCGCGGGCTGACCCGGGATGCCCGAGGGTGGCTGCACGTCAGCGCCGGGCTGGGAACCTCGCCCTACCTGCCGGTCCGGTTCTGCTGCCGCCCGGAGGCGACGCTGCTCCGGCTGGTGGCCGCCGTCGGCTAGTGTTCCCAGGCGCACCATCGGGGTGTGGCGCAGCTTGGTAGCGCGCTACGTTCGGGACGTAGAGGCCGCAGGTTCAAATCCTGTCACCCCGACCACCACGCGAGGGCCGTCCCACCGGGACGGTCCTTCGTCGTGCCAGGCTGCGGGCATGGACTTCCTGCAGCCCTCCCCCCGGCTCTGGCGGGTGCGGCTGGTCGAGCTCGGCGTCGTGGCCGGCGTCCTGACCCTGGTCGGGACGAGCGCCGCAGCCTCCCGGAGCGGGCCGGCAGCCCTCGCCGTCTTCGTGCTGCTGCTGGCGGCGACCGGGACAGCGGCCGTCGTCCTGCGGCGCCGGGTCCTGTCGTGGGGGTACGCCGAGCGGGAGGACGACCTCGTCGTACGCCGGGGGGTGCTGATCCGTCGGCTGACGGTCGTGCCGTACGGACGGATGCAGTTCATCGACGTGACGGCCGGCCCGTTCGAGCGCGCGTTCGGCCTGGCGACCGTGCAGCTGCACACTGCCGCCGCCGCGACCGACGCGCGTATCCCCGGCCTGGACGCGCAGGAGGCGGCTCGATTGCGGGACCGCCTGTCGCTGCTCGGTGAGGCACGGGCGGCCGGGCTGTGAGCGAGGCGGTGACCGCGGTCAGCACGCTGCCCTCGCAGTGGGCGCGGCTGCATCCCCTGTCGCCGATCGCCCGGGGCAGCCGGGCGCTGGTCGCCCTGGCCTTCGTCGGCGGACGCTCGCAGCTGTTCAGCAGTGGACCGGAGGCCTCGCGGCTGTACGTGGATCTCGGCGTCGCCGTCGTCGCCGTCGCCGCGGGGGTGCTCTCCTGGCTGGTCACCCGCTGGCGGGTCGAGGGCAGCGAGCTGCAGGTCGAGACCGGCCTGCTGCGGCGGCAGTCCATCCGGGTGCCCCTCGCCCGCATCCAGGCCGTGGACGTGGTGCGCCCGCTGGCCGCGCGGCTGCTCGGCATCTCCGAGCTGCGGTTGGTGCTTGCCGGTCGCGGTACCGGCAAGGCCCGACTCGCCTTCTTGCCGCAGGAGCGCGCGGTCGAGGTACGCGCGCAGCTGCTGGCCCTAGCGCACGGGCTGGCCGGCGACACCCCCGAGGCGCCGGAGCGGCCCATCTCCGCCGTACCCAACGGCCGGCTCGTCGCGAGCACGCTGCTCGGCGTACCACTGGTGGTGACCGCGGTGGTGGTTCCCCTGCTCATCGTGCTGGCGGTCCTCGAGCCGCGGGCCGTCGGCCCGACGGCCGGAGCGCTGTTTACCTCGCTGCTCGGGGCGGCGGCAGCCGTGCTGCGGCGGCTGAACGTGGAGTTCAGCTTCGCTGTCGCCGAGTCCCCCGACGGGCTGCGGCTGAGGTCGGGGCTGCTGCAGACGCGGTCCGAGACGATCCCGTTCGGGCGCGTGCAGGCCGTACGGCTGCTGCAGCCGCTGCTGTGGCGCCCCTTCGGTTGGTGCCGGCTGGAGGTGGACGTGGCCCAGCAGCGCGAGCGCGAGGCGGGCGAGACCGACGTACGCCAGCTGACCCGCGCCCTGCTGCCCGTTGGCTCCCGCGCCGAGGCAGAGCAGTTGCTGGCCCGGGTGCTGCCGGGCGCCGTGCTGACCCCGCCGGAGGGATCCGGGGCGCCCCGCCGGGCCCGCGCGAAGGCGCCGCTGTCCTGGCACCTGCTGGCGGCCTGGTACGACACCACCTACGCCGTGGCACGGACCGGTCGGCTGCGGCCGGAGACCGTCGTCGTCCCGCTCGCCAAGGTCCAGAGCGTGCGCTGGACGCAGGGCCCGGTGCAGCGCCGGCTTCGCCTCGCGTCCGTTGCGGTCGACACCGCAGGACGGCGGTGGCGGGCGCAGGCGCGGGACCGCGACGTCGAGCAGGCCTGCGAGCTGGTGTCCTGGCTGGCCGACGGCGCCCGGGCGTCTCGCACGGCGGCCCCCGCGGCCCCGGCCACCCCCGTGCCTGCCAGGATCGCTCCATGAGCACCTGGGAGGACCGCTTCCGGGCGGCGCGCGTCAGCCTGCCCGACTGGGCCCTGGACGCGCCGCACCGCAACGTGTTCGTGAGCAACGCGAGCGGGACCTTCGAGCTCTACACGTGGGACCGCTCCACCGGCGCCACCCGGCAGGCCACGTCCCGCCGGAACGGCACCGTCGACGGGCACCTGTCCCCGGACGGCCGGCAGCTGTGGTGGTTCGACGACGCCGACGGCGACGAGTTCGGCAGCTGGGTGCGGCAGGGCTTCGACGGCGGGCAGGCCGAGCCGGCGGTCCCCGGGGTGCCCGCGGGCTACAGCGCCGGCTGCGAGGTCGGTCGCACGCTGTCGGTCGTGGGGACCTCCACCGACGCGGGCTCGACCGTGCACGTCGTCCGACCGGAGGGCACGTCCCTGCTGTACACCAGCGCGCACGACGCCGACGTCGCGGCCCTGTCCCGCGACGACCGTCGCGTGCTGCTCGAGCACTCCGAGCACGGCGACTCCCGGCACCGGGCCCTGCGGGTGCTGGACGTGGACGGCGGTCTCGTCGCCGAGCTCTGGGACGGCGACGGGCTCGGGCTGCACGGCGTGGACTTCTCGCCCGTCGACGGCCGGGTCCTGGCGCTGCACGAGCAGGGCGGGCGGCCCCTTCCGCTGCTCTGGGACCCCGATACCGGCCAGGTACAGCGCTTCGAGATCGACGTCGAGGGCGAGGTCTCCGCGGACTGGTACGCCGACGGCGCCGCCCTGCTGCTGCTCGCCGAGGCGCGCGGCCGCTCGACCCTGCACCGGCTCCCGCTGGACGGTTCGGCCCCCACGCGGATCGAGACGCCGCCCGGCAGCGTCGGGGACGCGGGCGCGCGGCCCGACGGGGAGGTGGAGTACTCCTGGTCCTGCGCCGCCGCGCCGAGGGTGGTCCGCTCGACGTCGGGGCAGGTGGTGCTCACCCCACCCGGACCTGCGGCTCCCTCGTCAGTGCCGGTCGAGGATGCCTTCGTCGATGGCCCCGGCGGCCGCGTCCACGCCCTGGTCGCCCGGCCGGCGGGCCCGGGTCCGTACCCGACGGTCTTCCTCGTGCACGGCGGCCCGACCCACCACGACAGCGACGCCTTCGCGGCCGACCGGGCGGCGTACGTCGACCTGGGGTGCGCTGTCGTGCAGGTGAACTACCGCGGTTCGACCGGGTACGGCGCCGCCTGGCGCGACGCGATCGAGGGTCGGCCGGGCCTGACCGAGATGGAGGACCTCGCCGCCGTACGCGGCTGGGCCGTGGAGTCCGGGCTGGCCTCGACCTGCGTGCTGACAGGTGCGTCCTGGGGTGGCTACCTGACGCTGCTGGGCCTTGGCACGCAGCCCGATCTGTGGTCGGCCGGCGTCGCCGGTGTCCCGGTCGCGGACTACGTCGCGGCCTACGAGGACGAGATGGAGCCGCTGCGGGCCTTCGACCGGTCGCTGTTCGGCGGCTCGCCGCAGGACCTGCCGGAGCTCTACGCGCGCTGCTCGCCGATGACCTATGTCGACGCCGTCACCGCTCCGGTCCTGGTACTGGCCGGGGCGAACGACCCCCGCTGCCCGATCCGGCAGATCGACAACTGGCTCGAGGCCGCCGCGGCGCTGGACAAGCCGGTGGAGGTGTACCGCTTCGACGCCGGGCACGGCTCGCTCGTCGTGGAGGAGCGACTGCGGCAGATGCGGGCCGAGCTCGAGTTCGTCGCCCGGCAGGTCGGGCTACCGGGCCCCGCCTAGTCGCCCTCGCTCGCCGGACCCCCATGCGCTCAGCCGGTCAGTGCCCGGCCGTCGTCGACTCCGGGACCGGGCCGTTCGAGCTGGGCAGCGGCACCAGGCTCGGGGCCGGGCTGATCGAGCCCCCGCCCTTCTTGTCGCCGCCGCCCTTGCCCTTGCCCTTTGCGGGCGCCGGCGTGGTCGGCGCCGGAGCGGGCGGGGCTGGGGCCTGGCTGGTCGGCGCCGGGGCAGGCGGCGCCGTGGTCGGTGGTGCCGTGGTGGGCGGCGCCGTGGTGGGCGGGGCCGTGGTGGGGGGAGCCGTCGTCGGCGGGGCGGCCGACAGCAGACCCGCCTCGCCCCGGATCCGGAGCGCGTAGGTCCGCAGCGCGACGTAGTCCGCCTGGGTCAGGCTGCCGGCCTTGAGCTGTCCGGACAGCGTGGACAGCAGGTCATCGACCGCGCTGCGCAACTGCCCCGTCATGCTGGTGTTCGCGGCGTCCACGACCGCCTTGACCTTGTCGCGCCGGACATTGGCCGGCGACGTCGAGGAGGAGCCGCAGGCGGTGAGCAGCACTCCGGCGACGGCGGCCGCGACGACGCGCCTCATTTGACCGTGTCCTGGAGCCGCTGCAGATCGCTCTTCAGCGGGCCGGGCACGTTGCCGTTGACGGTCCCGGTGCCGTGGTGGGCACCGCTCTGCGCCGCGACGATCCCGCCGACGGCGAGGGCGAGCAGGGCGACCAGCAGCGCAATGAGCACCGCCACACCGTAGGACCGGCGGGCCGGCGCGCGCTGCGGGACCGGCCGCCGCGGGACTGCCGAGCCGGGTGCAGCGGTGGTCCTGGGCGCAACGGTGGTCCTCGGCGCAGCTGTCGTCATGGCCCGGGTCGACGGTGCGAACACCTGGGTCGCCTCGCCGTGGACGAGCCCGGCCAGTGCCGTGGCAGCCGACTGGGCAGTCGGCCGCTGGGCCGGCTCGCGATCGGTCATGGCCAACAGGAGCGCACCGAAGCCCGGCGGCAGCCAGTCGGGTACGACGGGTGGGCGCGAGAGCCGGGCCAGCGCCACCTCGACGGTGCTGCCGGCGTACTCGCGCTCGCCCCGCAGGGTCTCCAGGACGACCAGGCCGAGCGCGTACACGTCGGCGGGGGGGCCCACCGGCTCCCCGACGACCTGCTCGGGCGCCAGGTAGGACGCGGTACCGACCATCAGCCCCGTCGAGGTCACCCGGGCCGAGTCGACAAGCCGGGCGATGCCGAAGTCGGTCAGCCGAACCCTTCCGTTGGTCCCGATCAGCACGTTCGCCGGCTTGACGTCGCGGTGCACCAGTCCCTGTGCGTGGACGTAGGCCAGCGCCTCGGCAACGGCCTGTCCGGTGGCAGCCGCACGCGGGGGCGCCAGCGCCCCCCGCTGCAACGTCTGGCTGAGCGTCTCGCCCTCGACCAGCTCCATGACCACCCAGGGCCGGCCGGCGTCGTCGTTGCCGGCGTCGTACACCGGGACGAGGCCGGGGTGGTTCAGCCGGGCGAGGGTGCGTGCCTCGTCGCCGGCCCGCTTGGAGCTCTCGTCCGCCGCGACGGTGACGAGCTTGAGGGCGACCGTACGGCCGAGCGCAGTGTCCGTCGCGCGCCAGACCTCGGCCGAGCCACCGCGACCGACGAGCGCCTCGAGGGCGTACCGGCCGGCCACGACCGCGTGCGGTACGGCCTGGGTGGGTTCCTCGGTGCGGCGGGCGCGCGTGGGTTCGCCCACGCTGCGGTCCTCGGTCATCGGCGGCCGGCCAGGAACAGCTCGGCGATCTGCACGGCGTTCAGCGCCGCGCCCTTGCGCAGGTTGTCGCTGCTGACGAACAGGGCCAGCCCGTTCGCGCCGTCCTGGCGCAGCCGCCCAACCAGGCTCGGGTCCCGGCCGGCGGCCTGCAACGGGGTCGGGACGTCGCAGAGCTCGACGCCCGGCGCCGGCGCCAACAGCTCCCGGGCACGCAAGACCGTCAGCGGGCGGGCGAACTCCAGGTTCAGCGACAGCGAGTGGCCGGTGAAGACGGGTACCCGTACGCAGGTGCCCGACACCCGCAGATCGGCGATGTCCAGGATCTTGCGGCTCTCGTTGCGGAGCTTGATCTCCTCGTCGGTCTCGAAGGACCCGTCCTGCGCGACCGAGCCGGCCAGGGGCAGCACGTTGAAGGCGATCGGCGCGAGGTAGGTCTTGGGCGGCGGGAAGTCCACCGCGGCGCCGTCGTGCACCAACTCGGTGGCGCGGTCGACCCCGGCCCGCAGCTGGCCGTCGAGCTCCTCGACGCCGGCGAGTCCACTGCCCGACACAGCCTGGTAGGTGCTGGCGATCAGGCGTACCAGACCGGCCTCGTCGTGCAGCGGCTTGAGCACCGGCATGGCGGCCATCGTCGTGCAGTTGGGGTTCGCCACGATGCCCATGCGCGCGTGCGCCATCGCGCCCGGGTTGACCTCGCTGACGACCAGCGGCACGTCGGGGTCCATCCGCCACGCGGAGGAGTTGTCGATGACCAGCGCACCGGCCGCGGCGAAGCGGGGCGCCTGGGCGCGCGAGGACCGTGCGCCCGAGGAGAACAGGGCGACATCCAGACCGACGGGGTCGGCGAGAGCGGCGTCCTCGACCTCGACCTCCCGGCCGGCCCAGGCCAGGGTGCGGCCCGCGGACCTGGCGGAGGCGAAGAACCGGATCTGCTCGACCGGGAAGGCCCGCTCGGCCAGCAGCCGGCGCATGACCGCTCCGACCTGACCGGTCGCGCCGACGACGCCGACGTGCAGCCCGCTCACCGGCCGGTCCCGGCGTACACGGTGGCCCGCTCGCCGTCCGGGTCCCCGAGCTCGAACGCCTCGTGCACGGCCAGTACCGCGGCTGGGACGTCGGTGTCCCGGCAGACGACCGAGATGCGGATCTCGCTGGTCGAGATCGCCTCGGCGTTGATGCCGCCCTGCGCGAGGGCCTCGAAGAAGGTGGCCGTGACGCCAGGGTGGGACTTCATCCCGGCGCCGACCAGGGACACCTTGCCGATGTGCTCGTCGGACAGGACCCGCTCGAACCCCACGCGGGCCTGCAGCTTGGCCAGGGCCGTGACTGCTGTGGCGAGGTCGGCCTTGGGCAGGGTGAAGGAGATGTCGGTGCGGTTGGTCGAGCCCGACACGTTCTGCACGATCATGTCGATGTTGACCTCGGCGTCGGCGACCGCGCGGAAGATGGCCGCCGCCTCGCCGGGCTTGTCGGGCACGCCGACCACGGTCACCCGGGCCTCCGACAGGTCGTGCGCGACCCCGCTGATGATGGCCTGCTCCACGGCGCCTGCTCCTGTGATCGTCGTACCGGGCTTGGTCGAGAAGGACGAGCGCACGATCAGCCGTACGCCGTACCTCCGGGCGTACTCCACGCAACGCAGGTGCAAGATCTTGGCCCCGCAGGCCGCCAGCTCGAGCATCTCCTCGTAGGAGACGTGCGCCAGTTGGCGGGCGTCCTTGACGATCCGCGGGTCGGCCGAGAACACCCCGTCGACGTCGCTGTAGATCTCGCAGACCTCGGCGCCGAGCGCGGCCGCGAGCGCGACGGCGGTCGTGTCGGACCCGCCGCGGCCGAGGGTGGTGATGTCCTTGGTGTCCTGCGAGACACCCTGGAACCCGGCCACGATGGCGATGTGACCCTTGTCGAGCGCTTCGGAGATGCGGCCGGGCGTCACGTCGATGATGCGCGCCCTGCCGTGGACGGAGTCGGTGATCACCCCCGCCTGGCTGCCGGTGAACGAGCGCGCGGACAGCCCCAGCGACTGGATCGCCATCGCGAGCAGCGCCATGGAGATGCGCTCTCCGGCCGTGAGCAGCATGTCCAGCTCGCGGCCCGGAGGCAGCGGCGAGACCTGCTGCGCGAGGCTGAGCAGGTCATCGGTCGTGTCCCCCATGGCGCTCACCACGACGCACACGTCCTGGCCGGCCTTGCGGGCCGCCACGATGCGCTCGGCGACGCGCTTGATCCGCTCGGCGTCGGACACGGAGCTGCCGCCGTACTTCTGCACGACCAGACCCATGCCCCCAGGGTAGCGGCGCCAGGCCCGCGGGTCCGGCACGTGCGCCTCGCCCACCGAGGGCTGCTGCGTCCTTCCGGCCGCCCACGGCCCGCTGCGTGCAACGTCGATCGGTACGGCTCAGACGTCGACCTGCCGGCGGCCCTCGAAGGCCCGGCCGAGGGTGACCTCGTCGGCGTACTCCAGGTCGCCGCCGACCGGCAGGCCGCTGGCCAGCCGGGTCACCCGCAGCCCCATCGGTGCGATCAGCCGGGCCAGGTAGGACGCGGTCGCCTCGCCCTCGAGGTTGGGGTCGGTGGCCAGGATCAGCTCGGCGATGGCCCCGTCGGCCAGGCGGCTCATCAGCTCGCGCACCCGCAGGTCGTCCGGACCGATCCCCTCGATCGGTGAGATCGCCCCACCGAGCACGTGGTAGCGGCCGCGGAACTCGCGCGTCCGCTCGATGGCGACGACGTCCTTGGGCTCCTCGACCACGCAGATGCAGGTCAGGTCCCGGCGCGGGTCGCGGCAGATCCGGCACTCGTCCTGCTCGCTGACGTTGCCGCAGACCCGGCAGAAGCGGACCTTGTCCTTGACCTCGGTGAGGGCCGCCACGAGCCGTCGTACGTCGGTCGGGTCGGCGGACAGCAGGTGGAAGGCGATCCGCTGCGCGCTCTTCGGACCGACCCCCGGCAGCCGCCCGAGCTCGTCGATGAGGTCCTGGACCGCCCCCTCGTACACCTACAGGCCCGGCAGCCCGAGGCCACCTGCGCCGCCGGCCAGCGGTCCCATCGTCGTCTCGGCGAGCTCCTGCGCCGCTCGCGAGGCATCCCGGATCGCGGCGATCACCAGGTCCTCGAGGCTCTCGACGTCGTCGGGGTCCACCGCCTTCGGATCGATCTTGATCGAGAGCACCTCGCCGGCCCCGCTGAGCGTCGCCGTCACCAGGCCACCGCCAGCCGTCCCGGTCAACTCGGTCTGGGCGAGCTGCTCCTGCGCGGCCTCCATCTGGGCCTGCATCTTCTGGGCCTGCTTCATCAGCTGCTGCATGTTGGGCTGGCCGCCCAGGGGTCCGCCTGACCTGGCCACGTGTTCTCCCGCTCGTTGTCGTCAACCGCGAGCCTACGGGCAGGCGCCGACAGTCCTACGTGTCCCCGATCGTGCCGACGACCGTGCCGCCGAGCTGCTCGGCGACCAGCTTGAGCGCGGCGTCCTCCCCGGCCACGGCGCGCGTCGCCACGGGCAGGTCCGGGTCCTCCGGGACCTCCTCGTCACCGGGCGCGAACCCGTCGTACGCCGGCGGGGCCGCCCTCCTGGAGCTGGCCGCCTCGACGGGCGCCGCAGCCGCTCCCGCAACCGTGCAGGACACCTCGAGGTCGGCCCCCAGGACGGCCGTGAACGCCTCCTTGAGGACATCCACGTTCGTGCTGGAGGAGAACTGCCGCAGCAGCGCTGCGGTCGTGAAGGCGAGGGTCACGGTCCCGCCCTGCAGCTCGACGACCTGGGCGTTGAGCAGCAGCGCATGGGTCGTCTTCTTGCGCTCCTTGGCGGCTTCGAGCACCGCCTCCCAGGAGCGGCGCACTGCGGTCGCGTCGAGCCCGCCGGAGCTCGGCGCACCCGCGGGCGCCGGGTCGTGCCCGTGCTCGGGCTCCCGGTCCTGCGCCGAGGTCGGTGCCGGGGCGGCCACGGCAGCTGGCGCGCCGGGCACGGCGGCGACCGGCCACCCGGCGGTGGTCGTCGCGGGCACAGCTGGCTGCGGCTGGTCCCGGGGAGGGCGCTGCGGCCGGCCCGGAGCACCGGCGCGACCTGCACGATCGTCGGAAGAATCGATGGGCCGCGAGGTGTCCACGGGCGCGTCCGCGCGTCGATGCTTCTGTTGATCGAGCGCGCTCGCCGCGGGGGCAGCGGTGCCGGCCGCAGGAGACGCCGGGCGAGCCGGTGTCGCCGATCGCCCCGAGGCCGCTGGTGCGCCGCCACCGGGGTGCTCGACGTGGTGCGGGCCGGGCACGTGCGGCGGCGGCACGACGGGCGAGGCCTCGCCGGCGATGTCGAAGCGCCGCTCGAGCCGTTCGAGCCGGCTGAGCACCGCGCCGTCGCTGGAACTGGCGGCCGGTAGCAGCACCCGCGCGCAGACGAGCTCGAGCAGCAGGCGCGGCGCCGTCGTACCGCGCATCTCGGTCAGGCCCGAGTGGAACAGGTCGGCGGCGCGCGACAGCCCCGCCGTCCCCAGTGACGTGGCCTGACGGGCCATGCGGGTCAGCTGCTCCGGCGGGCAGTCCAGCAGCCCCTTGTCGCCCGCCTCAGGTACGGCGTCCAGGATGACGAGGTCGCGCAGGCGTTCGAGCACGTCGGAGGCGAAGCGGCGCGGGTCGTGGCCGTTCTCCATGACGCGGTCGACGGTGGCGAACACCGCCGCCGAATCGCGCACCGCGAATGCGTCCACGACGTCGTCGAGCAGCGTGTCGGGGGTGACCCCGAGCAGCGAGGCGGCGGCGTCGCGGGTCACCCCGTCGGCGCCGGCCGCGGCAAGCACCTGGTCCAGGATCGAGAGCCCGTCCCGGGCGCTGCCGGCGGCGGCGCGTACGACCAGCGGCAGGACAGTCGGGTCGACCGCGATACCCTCGGACTCCACGATGCCCTGCAGCAGCTCGGTGAGCTCGCGCCGCGGCATGAGCCGGAACGGGTAGTGGTGCGTGCGCGACCGGATGGTCGACAGGACCTTCTCCGGCTCGGTGGTCGCGAACACGAAGCGCAGGAACTCCGGCGGCTCCTCGACCAGCTTGAGCAGGGCGTTGAAGCCCTCCCGCGAGACCATGTGCGCCTCGTCGATGATGTACACCTTGTAGCGGCTCGAGACCGGGGCGTAGAAGGCGCGTTCCCGCAGGTCGCGGGCGTCGTCGACGCCGCCGTGCGAGGCAGCGTCGATCTCCACGACGTCGAGCGAGCCGGGGCCGTTCGGGGCCAGCGCGACGCAGGAGTCGCAGACGCCGCACGGGTCCGGCGTCGGGCCGTCGACGCAGTTCAGCGACCGGGCCAGGATGCGCGCGCTGGAGGTCTTGCCGCACCCGCGCGGCCCGCTGAACAGGTACGCGTGGTGGATCCGGCCGTTGCGCAGTGCCTGCTGCAGCGGGGCGGTGACATGCTCCTGCCCCTTGACCTCGGCGAAGGAGCCCGGCCGGTACTTGCGGTAGAGCGCCAGGCCCACGGGTGCCTCCCCAGACGTCGAAGGACCCCTCGCGCACCCGCCCAGAGCCCGCCTGCCCTTGCTGCCTTCCGGCCCTGGGGGGGTTCAGCGAGATGGGCGCCGCACGAGGGGTCTGCCGCCACTGTAGACGTACGGCGGCGGCGTGCCGAGACCTCGCGCCGGCCCGGAACTGGGTAGACCGCAGCACCCGACCGGGCGCTTCCCGGACCGTCCGCGCCTCTTGTAGCCTCCTCCACGGAGGATTCGCCTAGTTGGCCTATGGCGCACGCTTGGAAAGCGTGTTGGGGGCAACCCCTCGCGAGTTCGAATCTCGCATCCTCCGCCAGCTTGGTGCCTGCTCGTTCGACACGCCGCGGGCCCTGTTCGACCGCGCCGGCCCCGACGACGGCACGAGAGCGCGATTCGTGCGACGCTTCACCTACAGGGCCGGGACGCGCGGCCGATGAACCTCCTGGCAGGTCACCCGCGTCCCTCGAGAGGCCCCCGTGCCACAGTCCGCCGGCATCGTCATGCCACCGCTGCGCAGCATGCTCGGCGGCATCGGGGCGCAGGTCGTCGAGGGCACGCTGGTCCCGGCCCTGATCTTCTGGTCGGTGCTGCACCTGTCCGGACTGGTCTGGGCACTGTGCGCCGGACTCGCCTGGTGCTACCTGGCCATCGCCCGTCGCTGGGCGCGCGGCCGGGCGCTGCCGGCCGTCCTGGTGCTCGGCGCGCTGCTGTTCACGACGCGGACCGGCATCGCACTGGCCTTCCACTCGACCTTCATCTACCTGCTGACGCCGACGATAAATGCGTTCGTCCTCGCAGCGGCCTTCGCCGGCTCCACCCTGCTTCGCCAGCCGCTCACCGAGCGCTTCGCCCGGGACTTCGTCGGGCTACCCGACCACGTCACCGCGCTCGTCCGGGTCAAGACGGTGCTGCGCCGGCTGAGCCTGATCTGGGCGCTGGTGAACCTCGTCAACGGGTGGGTCGCGCTGCAGCTGCTCCTGGCCGACCGCTACGACGCGGTGCTGCTGACGCGCTCGATCCTCGCGCCCGCGCTGTCCTCATTCGCGGTCGCCTGCTGCGTGCTCATGGGCCGCCGGGCCCTGCAGGCCGAGGGCATCCACCTGCACCTGCGCTGGCGGGACGCGCCCGTCCTTGCGTAGCGTTCCGACTTCAAGCAGCTTCGTGCAGGGCAAGGCCGCCGCCTAAGGCATTCACGGCCGCTTCACTCATCAGGGCCGCCCGCGAGTGCGTCCCCGAGCGGGGTGCGGGAGTAGCGGACCTGGTGGCCGAGGCGCCGGCGGTCCAGCAGCCCGCTCTCGCGCAGCGCTCTGAGGTGCTCCGACACGGTGCTCGGGCTGAGCTTCAGCGCCACCGAGAGCTGCGTTGTGCTGGCTGGGTCGGCCAGGGCGGTGAGCACTGCGGCTCGGCCGTGGCCGAGCAGGCGACCAAGAGCCTCCGGCGCCGGAGTGGTCTGCGCCCACAGCGCAGCAACCCCGCGGCACGGGTAGACCAGCATCGGGCTGTACGCCGGGTCGGTCAGCACACAGGCCCGCGGCCAGGAGAAGGCGCTCGGCACCAGGACCAGGCCCTCGCCGTGGAGCTCGCGCTCCTCGTCGGGGAGGCCCTCCAGCACGAGTTCACCTTCGTACCAGCTGATGTCGCGGTGCAGACTGACGAGCACACCGGCGAGTCCCTCGCGGGCCAGCTGCGCGGCGTGATGGGCGACATCGTCCTGGAGCAGCCGGGAAAGCCGTACCCAGTACGGCTCGACCAGCAGCTGCCAGGCAAGCTCCTGCAGCCCCACGAGCCGGTCGCGGGCGGCGACCGGGTCGGCAAGTAGCTCCTGGACCTCGGGACCTGCCTGCTGGGCGAGGCTCGTGCCCAGCTCGCGCTCCACCACCTGTCTCGGGGTCGCCGTCATCCGCTCGAGCTCTGCGGCGACCGTGGTGCTCGCCGAGCGAGGGGGTGGGGCGAGGAAGTCCGACACGTAGCCGCGTTGGGGCTGCAGCAGGAGCAGCAGCGCGAACCTCTCCCTCAGCGCCGGTACGTCCAGTCCTGCCAACCAGGGCGCATGCCGGCCGCGGTCCTCGCGAAGGGCGCGCACGGCAGCCAGCGCCTCCCAGAGCGGGGACACAGCGAAGCGGCAGTGCAGGGGGTCCCGCGCCGTGAAGCGCAGTGTCGTCGTCATGCGCCCCTCCGGTCGTGCTTCGGCCCCAGCCGAATGACTTCCGCTGACGGTAGCCCCGGCCGAGGCTGTCGGTCGTGACCGCGACGTCGCCCTCCGTCCGCTACCGCGACCTGCTCGCGGTCCGGCAGATGCGGGCGGTCCTGCTCGCGCACTCTGTGTCAATGACCGGGTCGGTCGTTGCGGAGGTCGCCCTGTCGGTACTGCTGTACGCCCGGACCGGCTCGAGCCTGCTGTCTGCGGCCGCCCTCGCGCTGGGCTTCCTGCCGAACGTGCTGGGTGGCACCGTGCTGTCCGGCCTAGCCGACCGCTTCCCCGTACGCCGGCTGCTCGTTGCCTGCGACCTGCTCAGCGCGGCCGTCGTCACCCTGATGCTCGTGCCCGGGCTGCCGATCTGGGCGCTGCTGGGCCTGGTCGTCCTGCTCGGGACGGTGCCGCCTGTCTTCAACTCGGCGCGCAGCGCAGACCTGGCCGGCGCGCTGGCCGGCGGCCTCTGGCTGCTCGCCCGGTCCGCGCTGCGGGTCCTTGCCCAGACCACGCTCGTGGGCGGCTTCGCCCTCGGCGGGCTGCTGCTCACCATGATGGGACCGCGCGAGCTGCTCCTGGTGGACGCGGTGTCGTTCCTGCTCTCGGCGGCTGTTCTGCGCGCGGGGACACCTGCCCGCCCGGCTCGGACGCCGCACGCCCGCGGCCAGGGCCCCTCACCGGCGGCCGAGAGCCGCCTGGCCCTCCAACTGTTGAGCAGACGTCCGAGGCTGCGCCGGCTGTTGCTGCTCGGGTGGCTGCCATGGACGTTCGCCTCCGCCGCCGACGGGCTGGCCGTGACCTACTCCGCGCGGGTGGGAGCGGGGGCGGCGGGCGCCAGCCTGCTGCTGTGCGCGCTGGCCGGTGGAACGGTGCTTGGGGAACTGCTCGCGGCCCGGTTACGGCGGCACTTCGGCGGCGTCTGGTCGTGCCGTTGGCCCTGGCCATGCTCGTACCGCTGTTGGGATTCGCGGTCAGCCCGGCCCTGCCGGTGGCCGCGTCGCTGCTGGTGCTGGTGGGGCTGGGCGCCTGCTATGCGCAGGGGCTCGACGCCCTGGTGCTCACCGAGATGGACCGGGCCGAACGGGGCCACGTGCTGGCCGTCCAGTCCTCGGGGCTGATGGTGCTGCAGGGACTCGGCATCCTCGGCGGCGGCGCCCTGGCCGAGGTTCTGCCACCCGGACCCGTCCTGGCGCTGGCCGCGGTGTGCGGACTGATCCTCACGGCCCGTACTGCGGTCGGGCTGCGCCGGCCCGCGGTACCCCTCAGGCCCGCCCTTCCGCAGGGTCCGTAGCGGCGACCGGGGTCGCGCGTTTCGCAGATGGTGCGTACGGGCAGTGGGCAGACCGTGAAGGGCGTACCAGAGTGCCGCGTGCTGGGCCGGCGCTGACGTACGAGACGGCGTGACCCTGGGTGAGCTGCCCTGCGGCCACGATCACGTCCGACGCAAGGCCGTGGTTGGCATGGGCGAGAGTCAGTTCGCCGCGGCGGCCGAGCTTGCTGATGAGCTGGCAGATGCATCGCCGGGCCGGACTCACGGTGGACGCCTTGGCGCCGCGGGCTTCGGTCGAGCTCGTGGTGCACGTGGGCCTGCGACTCGGCCCGGAGACCGTCGTGGCGCCTCAAGGATGCAACCCCTGACCCGCCCATGCAGACCGGCTGCCCGCTGCCAGGTCACGGTCGTCGATGTGCCGCCGCAGGGTGCCGGCCGATCAGGGCAGCGGATCAGGGCCCATGACGTCGCGCAAGCCGCGCTCATCGGGCAGCACGGTCGACCCGTAGGCGGTCGACACCAGGCCGCTCTGGCGCAGGTGGGCGATCACCCGGGTGATCGACTGACGGCGGGCACCAAGCAGGTGAGACATCGTCGTGTGGCTCAGACGGACCACCCGCTGCTGGCCGGGGCCCGACTCGGCCAGGTCCGGGAGCAGGTACGCCACCTGAGAGACGAGCGGCTTGCTGGTCACTACGACGAGCCGCCGGCGGTCGTCGTCCAGCCGCCGCGCGATCGACGTCATCCAGCGCAGCGACAGCAACGGCGAGCTCGTCAGCAACTGGGCCCACCGCTGCCGTGAGAGAGAGATCATCTCGGTGTCGCGGCTGGCCAGGCCTCGAACGGCATTGGGTTGCCGAGCAGCAGGGGGATGTCCATGATGACCCCGCCCGTGCGGACCACCGCCATCGTCGCTCGGCCACCCTCCTGCCGGGCCATGAGCTCGAGCTCGCCGCCTCCGCCGACCTGCACGTGTGTCGCCATCGAGCCGGCAGCGGCGACTAGGGTGGCCGGCCCTCGACGTGCCGGACGGTCCCGATCGTGCGCAGCAGAGCGAGTACACCGGGTCGCAACAAGCCGAGCGTCTCCACGGAGGTGGCGGGACGAGGTGCAGATGTCCCGCGGCAGATCCTGAGCGGCAGCCAGGTCGCCCGCGCGAAAGCTCACCGGCCGGACACTGCGCTCCCCCCGACCTGAGGCCTGGTCCGGACGGCCAACAGCGCCCCGGTACTGGACGTCAGGAACGGGGTCAGCAGGTCGGCGGCGAGCTTGACCACAACACGCTTGTTGACCGTGCCCGACACGAGAACGTCACCCTCGTTCATAGCGCTCAGAAACGAGCCCACGACAAGGGCGACCGGAGCGCAGGTCCGCAGCGTCGCTCCCCGCGACAGCTGCCGAAAGGCGTGGCGCGGCTCAGCCCAGGGCTGCAGCCGGGCTAGGGACACCGAGCCTCCTGGGTCGTGTCGCGTCGGGACATGAACAGCAGGAGCCTGCCCGCCCGCGACGACGCACGCAGGCGTCCGGCAGCCTGGGTTGCCGTGTGCAAGACCGCTGTGCCCACCGGCCGGCCCGCGTCAGGTACCGCGTTGAGCCTGCTGCCGTCAGGTGGAGCTCACGAACGGGCGCGCACCTCGGCGACCAGGTCCCTCACGGCGGCAGCAACCACGTCTGGATGGTCCTCGGGGGTGAAGTGCCTACCGCCTTCGATGCACTGCACCGTCGTCCCGAGGTCGCGGGCGAAGCGTTCGCCGTACTCGATCTTCTGGAACGGGTCGGCGACACCCCACACGATGCGAGCCGGTACCCTGAGGCTCGGCAGGGCGTCCTGCACCGCGAGGGTGTCGCGGACGTCCAGGGCGGCGACCTGCCGGGCCATCGCTGCACCGCCGCCATGTTGCTCGTAGGGCCTCATGTGGATGCCCAAGGCCTCTCGTGCCTGCGCCAGGGTGTCGTGGCCGCGGGCGAGCAACATCCCCAAGGCCGGCTTCAGGGCGATGGCCGGGAGCGTGGCAAGCAGCGGCGCTGCCGCCCGCATCAGCTTGACCGAGGGGATCGGCCAGGAGTCGTAGCCGATCCCGTTGGTGATGAGCAGCCCGGCACACCGTGAAGGCTCCCGTACGGCGGCGATGTGCACCACGCCGCCGCCGAGGTCGTGTCCCACGAGAACGGCCCGCTCGATCCCGAGCTGGGCGAGCCAGGCGTTGAGCCGGTCGGCCTGCGCGCCAACCGAGATGTCCCTGCCGCGTCCCGCCGGGATGCTCTCGCCGTACCCGGTCATCTCGAACGCCAGGACCCGCGTCCCGGTCAGCTGCGGCAGGACGTGTCGCCACAGCGACGGTGAGGTCGGGATGCCGTGCACCAGCACCACGGGCAGCCCGGTGCCCTGCTCAAGCCAGCGCACCGGCGTGCCGTCGACGTCAGAGGTGTGCTCGGAGATCACGTCTTACCTTCCCGTCGTCGTATCGAGCTGGTCCTCCCCCGGCCGCTCGCGCCCACACGGTTTCGACGGGACCACTCGCGGCTCCGCACGAGGTGAGGGCTAGCCGGGTGCGATGCGGCGCGCGAGCTCCGTCGTCCAGTCGGCGGACTCCAGCACGCAGCGGGCGAACAGCCACGGGAGTAGCCGGTCCGGGTCGAGATGCAGCAAGTCGCTCATCCGGCAGACAAGGGCGCGCGGGTCCGCGCGCAGCCGCTCCTCGCAGTTCAGAAGGTGTTGCAGCCCGTCGTAGGTGGGATCACCGACGTAGGGCTTCGGGTCGATGACCAACCACGGCTCCCGCTCGGCAGCCAACCCGTTCTCGGCGGGCAGATCGGTACACAGCAGCACCCGGCGTTCCGCGGCCGTCGGGAGCGCGCGAAACAGCGCCGTGCCCTCCCGGGCCAGACCAGGATCACCGGACCGGTGACCACCTGCCACCTCCAGCTCGAACTCATCAGCCCAGCGATCGCACATCCGCTGCTGGTACCGAAAGTGGTTACCCGCGGCGGGTTCTCGCCACAGCCGATGAGAGAGCTGTCGTGCCATCTGTCATCCGTACCGTGCGCGTCACTATTCCCGTCAACGAGCCGAGCCGTCGCGTCGCCTGCACGCTCGTGTCGGCCCCCGTGCCGTTCGAGCACCACTCGGCCGCCGTGCAGCTGCTTCCGGACGGAGCGGGAGGCACGGTCCGGTTCGGGACCACCGACTTCCTGCCTGCGTCGCTGGAGCCGCAGGTCTCATCGACCAGGGGGTGCAGTCCCTCACCGACACGCGGGGGCAGTGACATGACCCTCAAGCAGTGGTTCGTGGCCGCGAACACCACTCGCAACGTAGGCCGGTGGGACCGCGTCGTCAGGGCGCTGCTGCCCGTTGTGATCTTCGCTCTGTGGACCGTCGACGTCCTGCCGACGTGGGCAGCCGTCCCGCTCGGAGTCTTCACGCTCATCTTCGTCCCGACCTCGTTCACCGGGGCGTGCAGCATCTACTACCTGCTCGGCTGGCCACCTGCCCCGTGAGCGCCGGGAGCGCAGGCCGCACTGCAACGACGTAGCTGACGGTCGACCTCTGCCCCTGCTCCGGCATGTCGTGCTGGTCGGGGTCAGGACGCCCGCGCGCTCGTGGGCGATCCTGTACCCCCTGCGTACGGCTCGTCAGCGGCCGGCTCGTCAGGGCGCCGCATCGCGCACGCACCGGTTGAAGAACTGCACAACGGCCGCTACGGCGGATCTCGTTCGTTCCCATCGACCACGACCGCCGCGGCGCCCATGGTCATCAGCACGAAGCCGGAGTCGAGGAGGTAGCGGTGGTCGAGGACGTTCCGCAAGTCGGGTTGGAATAGCTGTGCAGCTACGACGGCGCAGCTCAAGTCCCGCCGTCGACCAGGGGCTTCCGCACCGCCGCTCCGGCGCAACTGCTGGTGCTGGCGTAAGCGTTCTCCCGCAATTGGACCGACTACTGCTGCTAGCTGTCGGCTGCACCGGCTTGTCTAGCGGGGTCGCTCTCCCTCTGGCGGATGGTGCTACACAAGTCCGATGCCGCACCGCACATGAAGAAGGTGCGGGCGTTCCCAACTCCCGAGAAAGAGCCGACACCCGGGCCGTACGGCGAGCAGCCTGCCGGTGCGCCGCGCCCGCCGCAACTGCCAGGGTGGGGCTGTCCGCCGTGCCGACACCAGCTGTCGCACCGCTTTGGGCAACGGCCTTGGGCACCGTTGATGCCATTGGGGCACAGCGTCCCAGCGGAGGTCTTGCGATCAAGCACCAGCAGCAGATAAGAAGGAGCAACCGTGAACTGGACGCTCACCATGTACAGCACCCCGTCGTGCCGCTACTGCCACACGCTGATGAAGCAGCTCGACAGCGAGAAAGTCGAGTACACCGCGGGCGACATCGAGCGCGACTCGGCCGCTGCCGAGACGATCGGCTGGATCGACCGGCCCGGCCAGGTCGCGCACGGTCTGGTCGGCCGATGAGGGTCCACGCCTGGTCCGGCACGGCCAGACGGGACGACGGCGGCCCGCCCGGCCTGGCCATGTCGCCTGGCGCCGACGCGCCGAAACGTGCCCGGCTCGACGGCCGACTGGCGGGAACGTCCTCATGCGCGCGGTAGAGCGCCCGCCGGCGCTTTCGCTCCTGCTTCCTTTCGTCCTGGTGTCTTTCGCGGCCAACTCACTGATCACCCGCTACGTCGTGCGCGACAACCTGCTCGACGCCGGTCTGCTCACTGCGGTCCGGTTCGTGGCCGGGGCGGCCGCCCTGGTCCTGCTAAGCATCGCCCGACGCCAGCGCGTCCGGGTCGGCCGGGCCAATCTTCGGCCGGCGCTGTGGCTCGGGATCTATGCGGTCTGCATCTCCTATGGCTACCGTCACATCGGAGCTGCCGCAGGCACCTTCATCTTCTACGCCGCCGTGCTGCTGACCCTGGTCGTCGACGACCGCCGGCGCGGGACGCGACTGCCGGCCCGCCGGCTGGTCGGCGCCGGAGTGGCGTTGGCCGGCATCGCGGTCCTGGCGTCGGACTCAGTTGGCACGGTGACCCCGCTCGGGGTGGGCCTGCTTGTGGCGACCGGGGTGGCCTGGGGCCTCTACACCGCAGCCGGTCGCGCCGCCGTTGACCCGAGCACCGCCACGACCGGGCACTTCACGCTGCTCGCCGGGGTGCTGCTGCTGCCGGCCGGTGCAGGTCTGGCGACGGGTCTGCACGTGACCGCCGAGGGCATGGGGTGGGCGGTTGTGATGGGAGCCGGCACGACCGCCTTCGCCTACGTCGCCTGGTACGCCTGCCAGCGCGTCCTCACCGGGGCGCAAGCGGGTTTGGTGCAGTTGGTGATCCCGGTGCTGACCACCGTGGGTGCGGTCGCCCTGCTCGGCGAGCCGCTGTCTGCCCGGCTGATCGTCGCCGCCGCACTGGTGGGCGCGGGCATGTTCCTGGGGCGCGCGGGACCCGCGTTGCCCTCACCGGTCGACACGTCCGCCCCTCCGGTTCACGGGCGCCTTCGCCGCTAGTGCTTCTCCTTGAAACCTCTGCGGCGGTCAGGTCCAAGCGCTGGGGGGCCACTGAGTCCACCACCACCTAGACGCCTGAGTCTCTGTGACCACTCCATGACCACTGGACCCCGAAACGGATGCGGGCGACGTCCCCGCAAGGCTGTGACCTGCGCAACGTCGCCAGCACCTTGCGGTGGCTCTGGCTGGCGGCGGCGGCGGTGGCGGTGGCGGTGGCGGTGGCGGTGGGATTTGAACCCACGGACGTGTTGCCACGTCACACGCTTTCGAGGCGTGCTCCTTCGGCCGCTCGGACACGCCACCGTGAGACAGCCTAGCGAAGACCGCGGCGCTGCTCGAAGAACGAGCGCAGCAGCTGTCCGCAGTCCTGCTCCAGCACACCGGAGACCACCTCGGGGCGAGAGTTGAGCCGCCGGTCGCGGACGACGTCCCACAGCGAGCCGACCGCCCCTGCCTTGGGATCGGTGGCGCCGTAGACGACGCGCGCCACCCGGGCGAGCACCAGCGCGCCGGCGCACATCGTGCAGGGCTCGAGGGTCACGACGAGCGTGCACCCGGTCAGCCGCCAGCTGCCGGTGCTCTGCGCCGCGCGGCGCAGGGCCAGGACCTCCGCGTGCGCCGTGGGGTCGCCGCTGCCCTCCCGGTCGTTGTGCGCGCGGGACAGCACCTCGCCCCCGGTCGACAGCACGACGGCGCCGACGGGCACCTCGCCGGACGCCAGAGCCAGGCCTGCCTCGACGAGCGCGAGCTGCATGCTCCCGGTGTACGGCGTCACGCCTCGCGCAGGCCGTCCAGCACGTCCACGCAGCCGGCCCGCTCGCAGACCACCGTCAGGACGTCGGCCGGCAGGAGCCCCTCCTCGGCGCACAGGTCGAGCAGCTCGTCCGCCGGGATGCCCAGGTCGGCGAGCACAGCGGTGTCACCGACCGGCTCGGCGATCGGCCGCGTCCCCTCGTCCTGTTCGTCGTCGGGCTCCTCGGGGGCAACATCGTCCCAGAGCATCGCCGCGACGCCGGGACCGTGGACCGCACGCCGGTCGGACAGGAACACCCGGGGCTCATCCAGGCCCTCCGCGCCCCCATCGACGCGTACGACGGCGACGTACTCGTCGTCCTGCTCGAGCAGCAGCAGAGCGGGTCCCTCACCCGAACCGGTGAGGTCACGCAGGTCGTCCGCAAGCGCGTCCAGGTCATGCACCTCGTCCAGGTCGAGCTCGAGGCCCGTCCAACCGTCCTCGGTACGGGCCAGCGCGGCGGCGAAGTAGGACACGGATCTCCAGTGCTAGTCGGCGAGTGCGTCCACTACCCGCTCGTAGGAGTCGGCGAACCCGAGTCTCAGTGCCAGTGCTGAGAGCAGCTCGTCGGCGTACAGGTCGGTGTCGGACAAGATCGCCCCGAGCTCCATCTCCTCCAGGCCGAGGTCGGCGAAGACCCCGAGATCGCCCGCAGGCCAGACCTCCTCGAGGTCATCTTCTCCGGGCACCTCCACGCCGAGCCGCTCCAGCACCTGAGCGGCCAGGTCCCAGGCAACCGCAGCCGTCACGTCGGACAGCAGCAGCCGTACGCGGCCCATGACGACGCGGACCACGACGAAGAACTCGTCGGCGACATCTACCAGCGCGAACGAGCCCACCTCACCCGGCTGCCGTTGCACAGCAGCGATCAGCCCGTCCAGGTCGTCGGCCAGCCGGGACGACAGCTCGTGGACCTGCCAGCGGCCCTCCTCGCGGTGCACGACGACGGCATAGGCATCGGTCTCCGGCACGTGCACCTCCTTCTGCCTGACGCCCGGCAGGGGCCGGACGGCGAACTGTGGCAGAAGCCCGGGCAGTCTGGATAGCGCACTCGTCCAGGCCGAGACTGGGCTGCTGCGTACACAGGGTTCACCGCCTCAGAACGGGGCAGGCGACGGGCAGGCCACCGAAGTACCCGACCACGCCCAACCGGAGGACACCCCATGTCTGAGCGCAACACCCTCGCCCACTTCCTGCACGACGCAGGCCTGGCCGCCTGGTTCGGCGGCTCACTGATGGGCGCCGTAGGCGTGAACGGGGCCGCGGCCGACGTCGACGACCCCCGCCAGCGCGCACGGGTGGCGAACGCCGGCTGGTCGCGCTGGACGCCGATCAACGCGCTCGCGATCGGCGCCCACCTGTTCGGTGGCGCCCAGCTGCTCAAGGCCAACAAGGGACGCGTGCAGACCCAGCAGGGCGTCCTGGCCAACACCACCGTCAAGATGGGCCTCACGGCGGCCGCTCTAGGCGCCACCGGCTACGCCCGCATCGCCGGCCAGAAGATGATCAAGGCAGGAGACGTCCCGGTCGCCGGGGGCACCGCGGCGCTGCCCTCCACCCCACCCGAGGTCGCCAAGGCGCAGAAGCAGCTCAAGGCGCTGCAGTGGGCCATCCCGGGCCTCACCGGTGCGATCATCGCCTCCTCCGCCCTGCACGAGGAGCAGCAGCGGCCGTCCCAGGTCGTCAAGGGCTCGTTGAAGGGGCTTCCGTCGACGATCAGCAGCCTTGGCTCGACGATCGGCTCAGCGGCGAGTTCGGCCTACGACAAGGCTAAGGACTCGGCTACGAGCAGCTAGCTCGTCGGTTCCGGGGCGGGCGTCGGTCAGCTGGGTGCGCCCGGTGTACCGAACAGCGACTGCGCGGCGCCCACCCCGGCGACGGCCCCCGAGCTCGCGGCGACCTGCACCAGCTGCCGGCCCGGCGTGAGGTCTCCTGCGGCTTAGACGCCCTGCACCGACGTCTGTCCCTCGGCGTCGACGACGACGTATCCCTGTTCGTCGAGACGGCAGCCCAAGGACGTTGCCGGCTCGGTCCGAGGCTCGTGGGCGATGGAGAAGAACACCAGCGAGGTGGCGAGCAGTCGTCCCTAGTTGAGCATGGTGCAGGCGAAGCCGACGAGGTGGGCGTCCCAACCCAGTGCCACGATGTCCCGGTCGCGCGCCTCATAGCCATCGCAGGCCGGGCAGTGGAACAGCGAGGCACCGTCGTGCTCGTCGAACCCCTGCAACCGAGGTAGCCGTGCGAGGCCTCCACCTTGGCGGCCCGATAGTGCCCACTGTCCAGCACGACCACGGAACGCCGGTAGCGGGCGAGCCACAGGGCCGACGCGAGGCCGGCCGCGCCACCACCGACGACGACAGCATCGACCTGCGTGCTGGAACCGCTCGTTGCCAACGAGCCGCTCGTTGCCAATGTGTGCTCCTCAGGACCGGACGGCTCGTACGGGCGCTGGCCCCGACCCGAACAGGAGAAGCGTCCGTTTCCCGTGGGGGTGCCCGGGCAGCCCGAGGCCGTGAAGGTCCTCACCTGGCACGTCCACGGCTCCTACCTCTGGTACCTCAGCCACGTCCCCGTCACCTGGGTGCTGCCGGCGCGGGCCGGCGACGCCGAGGGGTACGGCGGGCGAAGCCCGAGCTTCCCGTGGCCGGACAACGTCGTTGAGGTACCAGCTGGTGAGGTCGCGGGCATGGACGACCTCGACCTGGTGCTGACCCAGCACCGCCGCAACTGGGACGTCGACCGGCACGAGCTGCTCGGCCCGCGTGTCCGCGACCTGCCACGTGTCCACCTCGAGCACGACCCGCCTGCGGGCTGGCCCAACGACGCTCTGCACCCGGTGCAGGACCCCGAAGCGCTGTTGGTGCACGTGACGCCCTTCAACGAGCTGATGTGGGACAACGGGAGCACACCGACCCGCGTCGTCGAACACGGCGTCGTCGTACCCGACGTCCCGTGGACGGGCGAGCTCGACGCAGCGGTGACCGTCGTCAACAACCTCTACCGGCGCGGGCGGCGGCTGGGGCCGGACGTGTTCGACCTGGTTGCCGCACAGGTGCCCGTGGACCTCGCGGGCATGAACGGCGAGGTCTACCCCCGGTGGCTCGGGGACGTCCGCCTCGGCGACCTGCACCGGCGGATGACGGCCTACCGATGCCTGTTCAACCCCATCCGGTACACCTCGCTGGGGCTGGCGGTCTGCGAGGCGATGGCGCTGGGCCTGCCGGTCGTCGGGCTGGCGACGACCGAGATGTCGACGGCGGTGCGCAACGGCCTCAACGGCTATGTCGAGACAGACCTGGCGAAGCTCACGGGGCACCTGCGGCGCCTGCTGCACGACCGGGACGAGGCCGCCGAGCTCTCGCGCGGCGCCAGGGCGGTCGCCACCGAGCGCTTCGGCATCGAGCGCTTCGTCCGGGACTGGTGCGCGGTGCTGGCTGAGGCGTCCGGCCTCCCCCCGCCCGGCTCCCCGTCCTGAGGCACCTCCTCGGACCCCGGTACCACAGGCCGCTATGCCAACTGCCACGAGCGCCGTGGCAGTTTGCATAGTCGCTCAACGACCCCTGCCGGACCCTGGCTGGGCGCAGCATGCGGCGGCGGCTACAGCGTCGCGTTCACCAGTACCGGCTCGGCGACCAGCTCGACACCGAAGGTCGAGCGCACGCCGTCGCGCACCTCACGGGCCACAGCCAGCAGGTCCGTCGTACGCCCGCCCCCGCGGTGCACCAAGGCCAGCGTGTGCTTGGTCGAGAGCCCTACCGGTCCGCTGCCGTGGCCCTTGCGAAAGCCGGCTTGCTCGATCAACCACGCTGCACTGACCTTGGTGCGCCCCTCGGTCTCGGGCCAGGTCGGCACCGAGGGCGCCCGCGCGCGCAGGTCCTGCGCGGCGGCCGCGGACAGCAGGGGGTTGGTGAAGAACGACCCGACGCTGCGGCTGTCCGGATCGGCGGAGTCCACGACCATCCCCTTGCCGCGCCGCAGGGCCAGGACCGCCTCGCGGACCTCACCGACGGGTGCGCTGTCACCCAGCGGTACCCCGAGGGCGCGCGCCAGCTCGGCGTACTGCACGGGGAGCCCGACCCCGTCCGCACCGAGGGCGAACAGGACCGAGAGCACCACCCAGCGCCCCGGTTCGGCCTTGAAGGCGCTGTGCCGGTAGGAGAAGCCGCACTCCTTCGCGTCGAGCGTCACGACCGCGTCGCTGATGGTGTCCAAGGCGCGTACGGCGACGACGGTCCGAGCCACGTCCGCGCCGTAGGCCCCGATGTTCTGCACCGGGCTCGCCCCGACGCTGCCGGGGATCCCGGACAGCGTCTCGAGCCCCACCAGCCCGTCCGCGACGCACCCGGCGACCAGGTCGTCCCAGTCCTCCCCGGCTGCCACCTCGAGCAGGACCCGGTCTCCCTCGCGCCGACCGGACAGGCCGTGGCTGCGCACCAGGACGACCGTGTCCAGCCCGGCATCGGGCAAGACCACGTTGCTGCCCCCCGCGAGGACCAGGGACCCCGGCGCCTCGCGGACCGCGGCCACCACCTCAGGCTCGTCGTACGCCGTGAGCAGGCGGTGCGCCGGACCACCGAGCCGCAGGGTCGTCAGCGGCGCAAGGGGTACGTCGCAGCGCTCCAGCACCCGGTCAGGCTAGTGGGGCTCCCGGCTGCGCGGCGCCGGCCCGGCCGGGTTCCTCGGAAGCGGTCAGGTCGTGACGTCGCGGGTCGTGAAGCGGGCCCACGCCAGGGCTCCGCAGACCGCGACCCAGCCCACCTGCACGAGCAGACCGGACAACAGCCGGCCGGTCGGCACCGGGTCGCGCAGCAGGTCACCGAGGTCGAACCAGTGGTGGGTCAGCAGGAACGGGTGCAGCCAGGACAGCTGCGGCACACCGTCCAGGATCTCGCTGACGACCGGCACGACCGCTGTCGCGGCCATCGCGCCGACCGGCACCTCGGTGAGGGTCGACACGAGCAGGCCGAGCCCGACCAGCCCGGTGAGCGACACCGTGACGTACGCGGCGACGAGCAGCACCCGCACGAGGCCGGCCGAGAACGCCACCGTCGTACCGGGCAGCAGCGTGATGTCCCCGACGGGGAACAGCAGCGCCCCCACCACCACCCCGGTCGCCGCGACGGCGAGGGCCAGAACCAGGCAGAAGGTGAGGCTGGACAGGTACTTGACCAGCAGCAGCCGGCCGCGGCCGACCGGCACCGTCAACAGGTAGCGCAACGTCCCGGCACTGGCCTCGCCGGAGACCGAGTCGGCGGACACCACCGAGACCGCCAGCGGGATGAGCAGGGGCAGTAGCGCGATCAGGCCGGCGACCGCGAGGTAGAGCCCGTTGCCGGCGATCCGGCTGATGAACGCCGGGCCGCCTCCGGCGCCGTTCGAGGAAAGCCGGACGGCCGTGCCGAGCAGCACCGGCGCGAGGCAGAGCACGACGAGCAGGGCCTGCGTACGGCGTCGGCCGAACAGCAGCCGCAACTCGGAGCGGTAGAGCCGAAGGAAGGCCCCGGGCCGCGGCCGCAGCGGCGCCGCGGTCGTGGAGGTGGCCCGACCGCCGGAGGCCGGGGCCGTCGAGGTCATCGCGTTACTGGGCAACGTCGAACCCCTCGCCGGTCAGCGACACGAACACGTCCTCGAGCGAGGGTCGCTCGATCGTGAAGCCGCGCACACCGACGCCGGCCCGGACGAGCTCGGCGCAGATGTCCTCGGGCCGTCGGTCGCCGAGATCGGCATGCACGCGGCCCTCGAGCAGCTCCACACCGGTCAGCCTCGCGCCGTCAAGGACTGCGGCGGCCGCGTGGGGGTCGCTCGCCTCGACCTTGACGCGCGGACGGCTGCCTGCGCTCATCTCGGCGAGGGTGCCGGACACCAGCAGCCGCCCCTGGCTCATGACGCCGACGTGGCTGCACACCTGCTCGACCTCGCTCAGCAGGTGCGTGGACAGCACGACCGTGATGCCCTCACTCGCCAGCTCGCGCACGAGCGCGCGCACTTCGCGGGTGCCCTGGGGGTCCAGCCCGTTCGTGGGCTCGTCGAGCACGAGCAGCTCGCGCGGCTGCAGCAGGGCGGCCGCGATCCCGAGCCGCTGCTTCATGCCGAGCGAGTAACGGCGGAACTTCTTCTCTGCCGCGATGGCCAGACCCACGCGCTCCAGCGCCTGCCCGACCCGCGAGCGAGAGGTCGCTGGGTCGGCCGTGGCGTCGACCGCGTCCAGCCGGGCGAGATTGGCGCGGCCGGTGAGGAACGGGTGGAAGGCCGGCCCCTCGACGAGCGCGCCGACCCGCGGCAGCACCGAGCGGCTGCGCGCCGGCACGGGCTCGCCGAGCAGCTGGACCGTCCCGGCGGTCGGTGTGACCAGGCCGAGCAGCATGCGGATGGTCGTGGTCTTTCCCGAGCCGTTCGGACCGAGGAAGCCGTAGACGCTGCCCCTGTCCACCAGCAGGTCGATCGCCTCGACCGCGACCTGCCCGCTCGAGAAGCGCTTGGTCAGGCCGCGGGCCTCGACGGCCAGCGCGGGAGCCCCGAGCGCCGCCGCCGGCTGGGTGTCCAGCGTTGTGGCGGTCACCTGCCGGCGGCCAGCGCCGTCAGGGTGGCCGGCGTGACAGCGCCGGCGTAGGCCCGGCCGTCGTCCAGGACCAGGGCCGAGACCAGCGCGCTGGTGAACAGGTGACCCCGGACCGTGCCGACGGTCACCGGCGAGGTGACCTGGCCCAGCATGCCGGCGCTCTTCAGATCGACACCGCTCGCCTCGACGACAGCGGTCCAGCCGGTCCCGACGACCTTGGTCACCGGCGCGGCGGCGCGCTTGGTCGCCTCGGGGCGAGGGGCCCGGGGCCGGACGGGCGCCTGCACGAGCGCCTTGCCGGTGGGCGTCGCGAAGACGCTCGCGGCCGGCGCGGTGAACTCGACCTGGGTGAAGCCCAGCGAGAAGGCCGGCCTCGCGGTCCGGCGGGCCAGCACCTGGACCTGCAGCGGGACCTTGGTGGCACCGTCCACTGCAAGCCGCACACTCCCGATCAGGCTGCGGTGGTCCTTCGGTGTCAGCACCAGCTCGTACGCGGGGCGGCCCGCCACGTAGCGGTTCTTCTCGACGGTGACGACGGTGCTCGGGTCGAGCGCGGCGAGCGCAGCCGTGGCCGCCTCCTGCGGTGTGTGCGCCTTGGTGAGCTCTGGCGCCGAGGCCTTCACCGGGTGAGCCGGCAGGGCGGTGTGGGTGACCTGGTCGGTCTCGCTGTCATAGGTCCACACCTGCGCGCCGCGCCGCACGATGTCGTACTCGTGCAGGCTGTCGTCGAGCTCCAAGCGGGACGCGGTCCTGCCGGCCGACCACACGCGCAAGGTGTGCGTGCCGGCCACCAGGGTGCCGGCGCTGGCCCGCACCCCGAGCTGCTCCAGCGAGGGCAGGCCGAGCGCGGCGCTCGAGGCGACGGTGCCGGTCAGGCCGGGGACCTTGGCCCGGCCCACGTCGGTCAGCAGCGCTGCGGCAGTCCGGGTCGGCAGCTTCGGCGTCGGGTCGGCGGAGGCGAGCGACGGCACGAGGGCGACGCCGAGCACGACCGCGACAACGCCGGCCGGGACGGTCCAGCGGACTCGGGTGGAGACCATGGGGAACACCTTTCGACGGTGGGACGCAGGACGAGGTTCCCCCGCCGTCCTGAGAGCGGCCTGAGACCCGGGAGCGAACGGGCACACTGCCGACGTGCGCCTGCTGCTGGTCGAGGACGAGGTCCGTCTTGCTGCTGCGCTGCAGCGGGGGCTCACCGCGGAGGGCTTCGCGGTCGACCTGGCCCACGACGGCGTGCGCGGGCTGGCGATGGCGCGCTCCGCGTCGTACGACGTGGTGGTGCTCGACATCATGCTGCCCGGACTGTCGGGGTACCGGGTGGTCGAGGCGCTGCGCAAGGACGCCATCGACGTGCCCGTGCTGCTGCTGTCGGCCAAGGACGGCGAGCACGACCAGGCCGACGGGCTCGACCTCGGGGCCGACGACTACCTGACGAAGCCGTTCTCCTTCGTGGTGCTCGTGGCCCGGCTGCGGGCCCTGCTGCGGCGCGGTGGCGCGACCGCGCCTGCCGTGCTGTCTGTCGGCGACCTGCTGCTGGACCCGGGGCGTCGTGAGGTCCACTCCGGGGGAGCGCCGGTCGTGCTGACCGCGCGCGAGTTCGGGCTGCTGGAGTACCTGATGCGCCGAGCCGGCCAGGTCGTGACGCGTACCGAGCTGCTCGACCACGTCTGGGACGCCCCGATGGACGTGGACCCCAACGTCGTCGAGGTCTACGTCGGCTACCTGCGTAGAAAGCTCGGCGCGGCCGCGGTGCAGACCGTTCGGGGCGTCGGCTACCGGGTGCCGGCGGCCTGAGGTGTCGTGGTGGCGACGGCGTTCGCTGCGCTTCCGGCTGACGGCCCTCGCGACCGCCGTCCTCGCCGTCGGGCTCGGCCTCGGGGCCCTGCTGTTCGTGCACGTGGTCGCCAACTCGCTGACCGGCGGGGTGGACCGAGCCGCCCGGGACCGCGCCCGCGAGGTCGCCGCCTCCTACGACGTCTCCGAGCTGCAGCGGCAGCCGGGCGGTCGACCGCAGGCGCTCGCCCAGCGCGGAGACGGGCTGCTGGTGCAGGTCGTCACCGACGCAGGACAGGTCGTCGCTGCCTCGCCCGGGGCCGCGGCGCTCCCCCCGCTGCAGGTTGGTCCGGTCGCGGTCGGGGGCGAGCCGCTGCGGGCCGTCGCGGTGGGCCTGCCGGGTGGCCGCGTCGTCGTCGCCTCGCCGGTGCGCACCGTCACCGCCGGCGTGCACATCGTCGTGGTCGCCCTGCTGGTCGGCGTACCGCTGCTCGCCGGGCTCGTCGCCGCCGGCTGCTGGCTGCTGATCGGCTCCGCGCTGCGGCCCGTCGAGCAGCTGCGGCGTACGGCGGCCGGCGTCACGGCAGGACAGGGGCCGGTGCGGCTGTCGGTGCCGGGCTCCTCCGACGAGCTGGCCCGGCTCGCCACCACGCTCGACGACATGCTCGCGCGCCTCGACCGGGCCTCGGTGCGCCAGCGGCGGTTCGTCGCCGACGCCGCGCACGAGCTGCGCTCGCCGCTCGTGGCAGCCCGGATAGAGCTGGAGGTCGCGCTGCAGGTCGGCGGGGACTGGCAGGCGGTAGGGGCCGACGTGCTGGTCGAGGTGCTGCGGCTGGGCCGGCTGGTCGAGGACCTGCTCGAGCTGGCCCGGGTCGATGACAGCGGCGTCACGCGGCGTACTGGCCGGCTCGACCTCGCGACCCTCGCCCGTGACGCCGTACACCGGTCCGGACCGCGACGGGTACCGGTCGGCGTCGTCGCCGACGAGGTCGGGCCGACCGTGCAGGCCGATCCGGACGCCCTGGCCCGGGTCCTTCGCAACCTGCTCGACAACGCGGTGCGGCACGCCGCCGCGCGCGTCGTGCTCACGGTACGGCGACGGGGCGAGCACGCCGAGCTGCTCGTCCGCGACGACGGTCCCGGCGTGCCGGTGGCCCAGCGCGACCTGGTCTTCGACCGGTTCGCCCGGCTCGACGACGGCCGCGCGCGGGACGAGGGAGGTACCGGACTTGGGCTGCCCATTGCCCGCGAGCTCGCCCGCGCCGAGGGCGGCGACGTCGTCCTGCTGCCGACCGGGCCCGGAGCCACCTTCGTCGTGCGGCTGCCGTTGGCTCCGGGCTGACCCGGCGCTCCGCCGCCGGTTGGCTCCCGGGCTGACCCGGCGCTCCGCCGCGGGTTGGCTCCCGGCCTGTCTCGGCGGTCCGCTGCTGTCGGCTCCTGGCCTGGCCGGCGATCCAGTGCCTTCCGCTCCAGCCTGACCGGCGCCGCCCGGGCCCTCCGGCAGACTGTCGGCTCCACCCGTGCACCCGGAGGCCGGCATGAGCGAGCTCGAGCGCGAGGTCGCGCGGGAGCAGGCCCACGTGGACCTCGCCCTGGCCCGCCTGGAGGTCCTGCGCGCCGACGCCCTGCGGCGCGAGCAGGAGAGCCTGCGCCCCGTGGGCGGATCACCTCAGGCGGTGTACGAGCGCGACGTCACAGCGCTGGCGGCCGCCGCCCGCCGAGGTGACCTGGACGCCGCAGGCGAGGGGCTCGTCTTCGGTCGGCTGGATGTCGCCGACGGCGCCCCGCTGCACATCGGTCGCCTCGGCATGCGCACCTGCGAGCAGGAACCGATCGTCGTGGACTGGCGGGCGCCCGCCGCCGCGCCGTTCTACCGCGCGACGGCGGCCGACCCGCTGGGCGTCGTACGCCGTCGGACGATCAGCTGCCGCGGGTCGCGGGTCAACGGTGTGGAGGACGAGCTGCTCGACCCCTCCGCCTCGCTCGACGGGACCGTGGTGGTCGGCGACGGCGCGTTCCTGGCGGCCGTGTCGCGCGAGCGCGGCCCGCAGATGCGCGACATCGTCGCCACGATCCAGCGCGAGCAGGACCTCGCCGTACGCGCGCCGGACGACGGGGCGCTGGTGGTCACCGGCGGCCCGGGGACCGGCAAGACGGCCGTGGCGCTGCACCGGGTCGCCTACCTCATGTACGCCAAGCGCGAGTGGTACGGCCGGCGCGGCGTTCTGGTCGTCGGGCCTTCCCCGGTGTTCGTCGACTACATCGGCGCGGTGCTGCCGTCTCTCGGCGAGACCAGCGTGCGGCTGTCCGATCTCGGCGGCCTCCCCGTGCTCCCACGCGGTCTGACCGTGAACGGGTACGACACCCCCGCCGTCGTCGCCCTCAAGGGCTCGGCCCGGATGGCGCAGCTGCTCGCCCGAGTCGTACGCCATCTCGCCACCGCCGCGCGGGTGCCGGACCTGGAGCTGACCCGCTGGGGGCACACGTTCGTCGTGCCCGCCCGGGAGCTGGTGCAGCGCCGCCAGCAGATCACCCGCTCCCCACGCAGCCACAACGCCGGTCATGCCGCGTACGCCGCCGCGCTGACCGAGATTGCCTGGCGCGCATGGGAACGCCGGCCCGCTGCCACGCGCCCCGAACCCGGCGACCGCGAGGACTTCGGTGCGTGGCTGCGGGCCGCGCCGGCCTTCCAGCGGGTGCTCGGCCTCGCGTGGCCGGTCCTGGTGCCCGAGCAGGTGCTTGCGGCCCTGCAGTCCGGCTCCGTCCCGCTGGCGTCCGGCTCCTACTCCGGCGATGAGCTGCGAGCGCTGTCGTCCTCCTGGCCCACGACGTCGCTCTCGGCCTCCGACACGGCCATCTTCGACGAGCTGGCTGCGCTGCTGGGCACCCCACCGGAGCCCGAGCCGGACCCGGACGAGGACTGGGACGAGCTGGCCGACCTCGACGCGCGGGCCCGGGCCACGCAAGTCACGACCTTCGCCGACCGCAACCGCAGCACACGGCCCTCGCTGCTGGCCGACGCCGACCTGCGCACCTACGCCCACGTCGTGGTCGACGAGGCGCAGGACGTCACCCCGATGCAGTGGCGCATGCTCGGCCGCCGCGCACGGGGCGCCACCTGGACGGTGGTGGGTGACTGGGCGCAGTCGGCCTGGCCCGACGTCGAGGAGGTCCGGTCGGCCCTGAACGACGTGCTCGGGCGATCCCGGGTGCGCACCGTCGAGCTCACCACCAACTACCGCACCAGCACCGAGGTGGCCGCCCTGGCCGCCCGCGTCCTGGCCCGCGTGGACCCCGCAGCCGTCGCGCCGGCCGCCGTACGCACCTCGGGGGTCGAGCCGGAGTGGGACGTCGTGCCGGCACCGGCCGACGCCCAGGACGCAGTGTCGGCGGCCGACGCCCGGGACGCGGTGCCGGCACCGGCCGACGCCCAGGACGCCCTGCTCGCTGCGCTGCCCGAGGCCGTGAGCGCCCTGTTCGCCGCGGTGTCCGGGACCGTTGGGATCGTCTGCCCGCACGCCCTGCTCCACCCGGCCCGCGCCGTGCTCGGCGTGCTGGACCCGCGGGTGTCCGTCGTGGACACCTGGCAGGTCAAGGGCCTGGAGTACGACGGGTGTGTCGTGCTCTCGCCCGAGCAGGTCGTCACCGAATCGCTCACCACCCAGGCCGGCCTCCGCACGCTCTACGTCGCGCTCACCAGGGCCACCCAGCGTCTTACCGTCCTGTCGACTGTCAGTCTCGAGGCCCTCCTGTCCTGAGCCCTGGCGCTTGACCGGTGCCGCTGTTGGGCTCCCGCGAACGAGCCGCCAGCACCGCCACTAGCGGTCGCCACCAGCACAACAGCAGGGTGGCGAGCGGATCGAGGGCCTCGGCCGCGGTCGGCACGCTCGGTCCGGCCTGCACCCGTACCGCCGACCTGCTGTTGTGCTGGTCTATGCCGCTATACCGGCAAGCAGGGCATCCCTGATCAGTTCCACCACGAAGACCGGGTGACGTACCACCTCGTCCCACGACACCCGCAGCACCCGCCAGCCGAGCCGCACGACCTCGTTGTCCCGCCGCCGGTCGCGGTCCCGGGCATCCGCCGGGTCGTGCCACCGCCGGCCGTCGCACTCCAGCAGCAGCCGCGCGTCCGGCCACGCGAAGTCGGCTCTCGCCACGACTGCCCCGGCTCGTGTCAGCAGAAGGTGCTGCGACAGGGGCAACATGCCGTGAGTCACGAGCAGTACCCGCACCAGGGACTCCAGAACGGACTCGCAGCCCGGATCAACAAGGCTCAGGACGTGGCGAAGCCGCCGCACTCCCGGTCGGCCGGCGTGCGCATCGACGGCACGCACGAGTTCCTCGACGCTCATTAGGCCGCTGCGTAGGGCACTGTCGGCGACGGCCACGCCTTCGGCGAGAGGCCGGGCCAGTGCGCACTCCACCACCGTGGCTGCAGCGCTGGTCAGGCGCATCGCCCCGTGACCCGGCACGACCCGCACCTCGCACGCCCAAGGGTCACGGGCATGGACGACCACACCGTCCAGGCGCACGTGCGTCCTCCCGGCAGCCACGTGGACCTCGACGCCGCGCGGCTCAACAGCGAGGTCAAAGCCCCACAACACAGCCGCGGTGCGCCCAGAGGCAGCCGCCGTGCTTCCGAGCGAGAGCAGTACCCCGCGCACCTGTTCCACGTAGGCCGGATCCGCGCGGCCACCGGAGAGCAGGTGCCGTCCGCGTGGGGTCAGCGGCGCGGCAGCGTAGACGCCGCGACGCACCCGTACGAGCTCGCCGCTGGCCACAGCCGCGGTCAGTTGGAAGCGGGTCAGGCCTCGACCCAACAGCTCGCGTCGGGAGACCGCATGGGGCCCGCAAAACTCCTGCTCCTGCACGCACTCAGCCTGCTGCTCCGAGCCAGGACTCAACGCGTGCCTGTGGACAACGCGTCACCAGCGTGCTAGCAGGACGGAGGCCCCCACGTGCAGACTCGGGCACGAGCGGCAGGCTCAGCACACTTTCCAGCCGCCTCGCCGACCTGCCGTTGTGCTGGTGAAGGACCGGCGATCGTCCGGGCGGCGGCGGTGGGCAGCGGCCCGCGCTCGCGCGGCGCGGCGGGGCGCGCGGCCCGCGAAGCGGGTGGGCGGCGGCGGGCAGCGGCAGGGGGACTGGCGCGGAGAGGTGGGGTCCGGCGCGCCGCGCGGCGAAGCGGCGAGCGGCGCCGCGCGCGGAACGGGGGTCCGCGTCCTGAGCGGGCCTCGCTACTGGGCAGCGGCTGAGCGGCGCTCCCACTCAGCGATGACGCGCTGCTGCACCGAGGGGTTCTTGGCGAACACCGCGTTGAGCTCGTCGTAGCCAACGCGTAGCGCGCGTACGTCACTCACGCTCACGACCGTCGCGTTGCGGCGGCGGCTGGCCACGATCGCGGCCTCACCCACGAGCGAACCGGCCCCGAGCGTCGCCAGCACGTCCTTGCCGTGCCGGACCTCGGTGGTCCCTCCCAGCAGGACGTACACCGAGTCGGCGGGGGTGTTCTCGGCGATCAGGGCCCAGTTCGACGGCAGGTGCACGAGGCGGCCGGCGTCGACCAGGGCGTCGATCGCCCCGCCGCCGAGCCCGGCGAACACCGGCAGGTCGCCCAGCTCCGCACTCAATGCCCTGGCGCTCTTGTCCCTCACGGCGTCCCCTTCGTCGTCGGTGACGGCACAGGCTAGAGGAAGGGACGAAAGGGGACGATCTACAGGCCGAGCTCGCGGGCGACGAGCATCAGTTGGACCTCGGTCGTCCCCTCGCCGATCTCCAGGATCTTGGAGTCGCGGTAGTGCCGAGCGACCGGGAAGTCGTTGATGTAGCCATACCCGCCGTGCACCTGGGTGGCGTCCCGGGCGTTGTCCATGGCCGCCTCGCCGGAGATGAGCTTGGCGATCGCGGCCTGCTTCTTGAACGGCAGGCCGGCGAGCATTCTCGCGGCCGCGTCGTAGTAGGCGGTCCGGGCACCGTGGGCGCGCGCCTCCATGCGCGCGATCTTGAAGGCGATGGCCTGGTGCTGCGCGATGGGGCGGCCGAACGCCTCGCGCTGCCGGGCGTACTTCACGCTCTCATCGACGCAGCCCTGCGCCGCGCCGACCGACAGCGCGCTGATGGCGATGCGCCCCTCGTCCAGGATGTGCAGGAAGTTCGCGTAGCCGCGGCCGCGCTCGCCGAGCAGGTTCTCCTCGGGCACGCGGACGTCGGCGAACGACAGCGGGTGCGTGTCGCTGGCGTGCCAGCCGACCTTGTCGTACGCCGGCTGCGCCATGAAGCCCGGCGTCGGGACGGGGACGAGGAACGAGCTGATCTCCTTGCGGCCCCCGGCCTGCTGACCGGTCACGGCGGTACACGTGACCAGCGTCGTGATGTCGGTGCCGCTGTTGGTGATGAACTCCTTGCTGCCGTTGATCCGCCACGACCCGTCCTCGAGCACGGCCGAGGTACGGGTTCCGCCGGCGTCGCTGCCCGCGCCCGGCTCGGTCAGGCCGAATGCGCCGAGCGCGGTGCCGGCCGTGAGCGAGGGCAGCCACTGCTGCTTCTGCGCCTCGGTGCCGAACCGGAAGACGGGCATCGCGCCGAGCGAGACGCCGGCCTCCAACGTGATGGCGACCGACTGGTCGACGCGGGCGAGCTCCTCCAGGGCCAGGCACAGGGTGAAGTAGTCGCCGCCCATCCCGCCGTACTGCTCGGGGAAGGGCAGGCCGAACAGCCCCATCTCTCCCATCTGCCGCACGACGGCGTACGGGAAGGTGGCTGTCCTGTCGTGGTGCGCGGCGACCGGCGCCACGACCTCGTTGGCGAACTCCTCGACCGTCTTGCGCAACGACTGCTGCTCGTCGGTCAGCCGGGTGTCGAGCATCAGGGCTCCTTCGTCGGTGGGGTGTGCGCCGGGGGGACGTGCGCGGTCGCAGCAGGCCCCCGGGCCTGTACGGCACGGGACGGGCTGGGGCGCCCAAGCTGCTCGGCCATCCACAGGCTGGTCTGCACGAGGGCGTCGAGGTCGACACCGGTCGAGATGCCGAGACCGTGCAGCTGCCAGAGCAGGTCCTCGGTCGCGAGGTTGCCGGTGGCGCTCTCGGCGTACGGGCAGCCGCCCAGCCCGCCGGCGCTGGAGTCGACGGTGGTGACACCGTGCTGCAGGGCGACGAGGGTGTTGGCGAGGGCCTGGCCGTAGGTGTCGTGGAAGTGCACCGCCAACAACCCAACATCGACGTGCTCCGCGGCCAGGGCGTCGAGCAGGGCGAGGACCTGGCCGGGCGTGCCGACGCCGATCGTGTCGCCGAGCGACATCTCGGTGACGCCCAGGTCGAACAGCGTGCGGGCGTGGCCGGCGACGACGGTCGGCTCGATGGCGCCCTCCCACGGGTCGCCGAAGCACATCGACAGGTACCCGCGCACCGCCAGGCCCTCGCGACGCGCCCGGGAGATCACGGGCGCGAACATCGCCAGCGACTCTGCGACGGTGCGGTTCAGGTTCTTCCTGGCAAAGGTCTCGGTCGCGCTGCCGAACACCGCGACCTCCCCGACACCGGCCTCGAGCGCGCGGTCCAGACCCTTCTCGTTCGGCACGAGCACCGGCAGCCGTACGCCATCGGGCGCAGGTCCGAGCAGCGCCAGCAGCTGCGCGGCGTCGGCCAGCTGGGGCACCCAGGTCGGCGCCACGAAGCTGGTGGTCTCCACCGCCGTGTGCCCGGCCGCCAGCAGGCGCCGGACGAACTCGGCCTTCACCTCGACGTCGATGACGCGCTTCTCGTTCTGCAGCCCGTCGCGCGGTCCGACCTCGTACACCGTCACGCGCGCCGGCAGACCCGGCAGCGGGGTCACGGGATGCGCAGTCGCGGTCACGGGGTCACCACACGTGGTGTCACGGGGTCACCGGGCCTGCCGAGACCGTGCAGAGCAGCTGGTCGACGGCGACCTGTTCGCCGACCCGGACCAGCAGCTCGGCCACCACCCCGTCGTACGGCGCGGGAAGGGTGTGCTCCATCTTCATCGCCTCCACCAGGACCAGTGGCTGACCGGCTGTGACCGCCTCGCCGGCGCCGACCTGCACGGCGATGACGCTGCCCGGCATGGGGCTGCGGACTTCGCCGTCATGCTCTCCTGCAGTCTGCGCCCGGACCGTGCGGACCTGCTCCGACAGAGCCCACGACGCCCCGTCGTGCCCCAACCACACCACCGGCCCGTCGCTCGCGCAGGCCCACGTCGAGGTCAGGCCGTCGACGGTGAGCAGCAGGCCGCCGTCGACCAGCTCCGCCTTCGCCGCAAAGGGCTCGGCGCCGTCGACGGCCACGAGTCCCCTGCGCAGCACGACGCTGGACGTCGCTCCGCCGGGTAGGGCGAGCAGCCACGTCAGCGCCGCTGGGCCGGTGGGGCGCCACGCCGAGGGCGCGTCCCACGGGTCGCCGCCGGCGGGCAGGACTTCGCGCAGGACGTACGCCGCCAGGGCCTCGCGCGGGACGGTCGAGCTCGTGAGGGCGTCAAGGTGCCGCTCGACGAGTCCGGTGTCCAGGCGGCCGGCCTGCACGTCGGGGTGGGCGAGCAGGCGGCGCAGGAAAGCGGTGTTGGTGCCGACGCCGAGCACGACCTGGTCGGCCAGGGCGCGATCGAGCCGGGCCAGGGCCGTGGGCCGGTCCGGGCCCCACGCGATGACCTTGTTGAGCATCGGGTCGTAGCTGCTGCCGACGACCGTGCCGGCCAGCAGCCCGCTGTCCACCCGCACGTGGTCCCCCACCGGCTCGTGCAGCTGCAGGACGGTGCCGCCGGTCGGCAGGAACCCGCGGCTCGGGTCCTCGGCGTAGGTCCGCACCTCGACGGCATGACCGTTTAGCCGCACGTCGTCCTGGCCGAACGGCAGCGGCAGCCCGGCGGCCACCCGGATCTGCTGCTCGACCAGGTCGACGCCGGTGACGAGCTCGGTGACCGGGTGCTCGACCTGCAGCCGGGTGTTCATTTCCAGGAAGAAGAACTCCTCCGGCCGGTCCGCCGCGACGATGAACTCCACAGTCCCGGCGCCGGTGTAGCCGACGGCGCGCGCGGTCTCGACCGCAGCCCGCCCGATGCGCGTTCGGGTCACCTCGTCCAGCAGGGGCGACGGCGCCTCCTCGACCACCTTCTGGTGCCGCCGTTGCAGGCTGCACTCGCGCTCCCCCAGGTGCAGCGTCGTGCCGTGCGCGTCGGCCAGCACCTGCACCTCGATGTGCCGCGGCCGCGCGACGTACCGCTCCAGGAACAGCGTGTCGTCACCGAAGGACGACGACGCCTCGCGGCGGGCGGAGACCAGCGCGTCCGCCAGGTCGGAGGGGTCCGCGACCAGGTGCATGCCCTTGCCGCCGCCACCGGCCGACGGCTTGACCAGGACCGGGAAGCCGACCTCGTTTGCGGCCGCGACCAGGTCGGCCTCGGTCATGCCGGCCTCGGTGCGACCGGGCACGACGGGGACTCCGGCGGCCGAGACCGCTTGCTTGGCTCGGATCTTGTCGCCCATGACCTGGACCGCGTGCACCGGCGGCCCGATGAACACGACGCCGGCGGCCGCACATGCCTCGGCGAAGGAGGCGTTCTCGGCGAGGAAGCCGTACCCCGGGTGCACGGCCTGGGCGCCGGAGACCCGGCACGCGGCGAGGATGCGCTCGATGCTGAGGTAGCTCTCGCGGGCAGGCGCCGGACCGAGGCGTACGGCGGTGTCGGCCGCACGCACGTGGCGCGCCCCGGCGTCCGCGTCGCTGTAGACCGCGACCGAGCGGATGCCCATCTGGCGCAGGGTGCGTAGGACGCGGACCGCGATCTCCCCGCGGTTGGCCACCAGGACCGTGCTGAACATCGCGGTCACATCCGGAAGACGCCGTAGCGGACCGGCTCCAGCGCGGCGTTGGCCGCCGCCGACAGCGCCAGACCGACCACGGTTCGGGTGTCGCGGGGGTCGATGACGCCGTCGTCCCACAGCCGGGCCGTGGAGTAGTACGGGTTGCCCTGGTCCTCGTACTGCTGGCGGACCGGCTCCTTGAACGCCTCCTCGGCCTGGGCGGACCAGGCATCCCCGAGGGCGTCCCGGCGGATCGTCGCCAGCACCGACGCGGCCTGCTCGCCGCCCATAACCGAGATCCGCGCGCCCGGCCACATCCACAGGAACCGGGGGCTGTAGGCCCGGCCGCACATCGAGTAGTTGCCGGCACCGAAGGAGCCGCCGATGACGACGGTCAGCTTCGGGACGCGCGCGCACGCCACCGCCGTCACCATCTTGGCGCCCGACTTGGCGATGCCGCCGGCCTCGTACTCCCGGCCCACCATGAAGCCGGTGATGTTCTGCAGGAACAGCAGCGGGACCTGACGCTGGTCGCAGAGCTCCACGAAGTGCGCGCCCTTGAGGGCGGACTCGCTGAACAGCACGCCGTTGTTGGCCACGATCCCGACCGGGTGGCCGTGCACGTGCGCGAAGCCGCAGACCAGGGTCGCGCCGTACTCCTTCTTGAACTCCTGGAACCGGCTGCCGTCCACCAGCCGGCCGATGACCTCCCGCACGTCGTACGGCGTGCGGGGGTCGGCGGGGACGACGCCGTAGAGCTCGCCCTCGGACAGTGCCGGTGGTTGGCCCGGTTCGACCGCCCACGGCCGGTCGGGGCGGGGAGCGAAGGTCGCGACGATGGAGCGCACGATGCGCAGGGCGTGCGCGTCGTCGTCGGCGAGATGGTCGGTGACCCCCGAGGTCTTGCTGTGCAGCAGGCCGCCGCCCAGGTCCTCGGCGGTCACGACCTCACCGGTCGCGGCCTTCACCAGCGGCGGGCCACCCAGGAAGATGGTGCCCTGGTCGCGCACGATGACGGCCTCGTCGGCCATGGCCGGGACGTAGGCGCCGCCGGCGGTGCACGAGCCCAGGACCGCCGCAATCTGTGGGATGCCCTGAGCGCTCATCGTCGCCTGGTTGTAGAAGATCCGGCCGAAGTGCTCGCGGTCCGGGAAGACCTCGTCCTGCTCGGGCAGGAACGCGCCGCCGGAGTCGACGAGGTACAGGCAGGGCAGCCGGTTGTGCAGCGCGACCTCCTGGGCGCGCAGGTGCTTCTTGACCGTCATGGGGTAGTAGGTGCCGCCCTTGACGGTGGCGTCGTTGGCCACCACGACGCACTCGCGGCCGGCCACCCGCCCCACCCCGGTGATGATCCCGGCACCGGGCGCCTGCCCGTCGTACATCTCGTGCGCGGCGAGGGGACTGAGCTCGAGGAAGGCACTGCCGCGGTCCAGCAGCGCGTCGACGCGGTCGCGAGGCAGGAGCTTTCCGCGGGAGACGTGCCGCTCCCGGCTGCCCTGCGGGCCACCGAGCGCAGCAGCCGCGAGGGTCTCGTGCAGGTGGGCCACCAGTGCGAGGTGGTGCGCGGTGTTGCGCGTGAACGCCTCGCCGGCCGGATCGGCGGCGGTACGCAGGACGGGCGCGTCCACGGTGCTCCTCAGCTCAGCGCTCCTCACGTCGGTCCGGCGATGCTAGCCGGGAAGGTTGCGCGACCCCGCCCGGTTGGGCACAGTAGTTGCAATCGCAAACACCAGGAGCACACCGTGGCCGCCGTCACCGCCGACACCCTGACCCTCGCGCGTGTTCCCGCCGCCTCGCTTGGCGATGTCGAGCGCGCGGTGCGCTCGGTCACCACCGCGCCCCAGGGCTACGAGGGCGAGGGCTTCCCGGTTCGCCGGGCCTTTGCTGGTCTCGCGCCCGCGGTCCTGG